>Ga0182742_1002964_pt1 | contig 17518 bp, 22 predicted proteins | sample eDN5th37CBELigMG_FD_128880 | JGI IMG/M metagenome (GOLD analysis project Ga0182742, IMG submission 128880) | Enriched Miracle-Growth compost microbial communities from Emeryville, California, USA - eDNA 5th pass 37_C BE-Lig MG (version 2)... ...
ATCTGTAGTTATATTTATTGGCATATGCATAATATTCACCCCAGAATATTATGCAGTTTAGTGATCCAAACTGTACATACTTAAACGATCATTTTTGTACATTTTTAATTTAGCATTTGTACCTAATCCCCCATATTTAATTTTCCTTCTAAACATTCGATATATGGATATCTATTCCTCCATCTATACTTGTTAACCTCTTTTAATCTAAAACAAATTCTCTACCCCTCATTTAAGTAAAGCCCCAAAAGTCTATATGGTCCTAAAATAAAAATTGAATTACCAGATGTTTTTCATCCATTACTAATACAAATCCAGGATTGTCACCTCTTGGTGAAGCATCACAAAAACCAGTTTGATTTGAAGTCGACAATACTAAAAAAGGAGCTTTAGAAATAAATGTACGGCAATGATGATCTAGATATGTAATGTCTTTACGAACAGTTAATTCACTTGGGTAACCTAAGATTGAACGTAATTCTTCTTCAGTTTCAACTTTTTCCTTCATTCTACAAGACTACCTTTTAATTCCATTTTATCAAAAGAAAGGTGTCCATATGTTATGATATGCCATAGATTTTTAGTTAACTTAATAGCAAGTTATAGGTATATATTAGAAGTTTAAGACCACTTGCTAATGGAAAATATTGCTTGTTCGGCCCCGAATCGAATAATTATTTTTTCAATTTCCATTCCAACTCTCTCCAAAAGTCTACAAGATGAAGTATTGGCAGTTTGTGTTTCAGCAACTACTTTTGAGAGGTTTAATTCATTTAAAGCATAATTTATAATTACTCGAATTACTTCAGTTGCATAACCTGATCCCCACCAATTCGGTAAAAACTGATAAGAAATTTCTAGATTTAAGCCTTCATGATGAGGGTCTAGAGAAACCAAGCCAATAAAACTATCTGATTGTTTTTCGCGGACAACCCAGTAATAAGAGTCCTGTCTCATTGTAAGCATTCCATCTAATACTTCTTTGATCGAATCTTCTTCACGTATGCCACCAAGATATTTTCTAACTTTGTGATTTATATATATTTTTTTTACATCAGCATAATCTGTTTTTTTAAAGGGCTTTATAATGCACCTTTTTGTTTCAAACAAATAATCACCCCTAAGATTAATATTAATAAATGAATTTATGCCGAAAAATACTTCCAAAATAATCATATTGACCAAGATTCTAAAATAATCATTAAATGCCCCCTTTAGCTCAAAAAGGAAACATAACAATAATTATTTTATTTTCAATTCGCTTTGAAGTAACCATTTAAACCATCTACCATGACCATCTGTTTCAGCAATTGTTTGCTTATGTTCAACACCGTTTAAAAAGTAATCTAAATGTAAATTCCTATCTTGAATATTATTGTAAATGTGAAAAACATCTCGTTCTAGTCCAATTGACTCTATATTGTTTAAGAGTAATTCTTTGATTTCTAATGGCATTTGATTTGCAACATGAGTATGAAAAATGCAAATCGAACTATTCTTTGGTACATTTTCAACAATTTCTCTCAATAATGTTACACCATCACCTTCAATTAATTGAACTGGATAATCTTTAATATAACTAGCTGCACTTTCAAACATTTTTAATCTCTCTTTATGTTCTGGCCATATTAAAGATTTGAGCCATAAATATTCTTCATAATCATTCAAATCAACTATGTTTAAATCAATACCAATTCTTGTCGAAATTGGTGGTGGATTTAGAGGTAAAAATGGAGTAATACCTCCAATTATTTCTGAAGAAATGTTTAGCTTAGAGTTTTTGTCTCCAACAACTTCACCTGTGTTATATGAATACGAATAGTTATCCCACAATAATTGTAATCCTGCACTAGTTCCAATTTCGATAAGTGCCAATGGCTTTTTAGTTTCCTCAAAAATGAAACTAAAAACTGGATAAAGATATGCACATCTTCGTACCTCATTTGTTTGAACAAGTTTCGTTTCTAAGATGGAATTTATTTCGTTTTTATGTATTAAACAAAAGTCTTTAAAATAATCAAACGATTCGTTATATGGTTTAGCTTCAGAAACAATACTAGGATAGTACGCTTTTAACTTGTGTTCTTTACCTTTTAGAAGAAGGTAGTGTACAGCACCAAAAAGTGAATTAGGAATGGGTTGATTATTTCTGGAGTTTAGACAAATCTCAAGTAGTTCATTATCTTTTGAAATCTTTAAGGACAAAAATTCATATAACTTACTTGAATTTTTGCATTCTTTTTCAGAGAAATTTGAAAATAGATTTGATACTACTTCTTTACTTAACATCTTATCTCTCCTCAGGGTTGTATTTTTATAAGACATTCGGCAAAAAACTTCTAATTTCCTTTTAATCCGTATTATTACCACAATACGTTACTCAACAAAATGGCCCTAAAATGAAAAATGAGCACATATCTTTGTTCTAGATAAGTGCCCGATTCTTGAAGAAGAAATTCAATTAGTCAACAATTGTTCAAGATAAGGATTTATGTAGCTTCTATACTCTTCTGTTAGACCTTTTGGTAACTTATTAAGACTAAAGAACTGTATATCAATAGATTCCTCTCTATCTGTTTTTATATCACCTTCAATATCATTTGTAACAAAAACCGCAGTGACAGAATATAATTCATCTCCATTTGAAATTTTAAAGTAATAGTCAGGACCAGAAAAAACACCAAATAATTTTAAATCACCTATAAGGAGGCCTGTTTCTTCTTTCACTTCTCTTCTAGCAGTATCCTCTAAACTTTCTCCTAACTCCATCAAACCACCTGGTAAGCCCCAACCACCATCAGTCCGGTGCTGTAATAACAATTCATTATTATTATTTAGACTAAAACAACTGAACCAGTTAATATTAAAGGTCTGCTGCCAACTAACTTCCTTAAATCCATAACGTAATTCATCGTAATTCTCCCCTATGTATTTATGATTTTCAAACCAAATATCTACCTTAAAGAATAAGTTATATTAGCTCCATATACTCTAATTTTTAGTCATCGAGCACAGTCGTTTTTAGAATGAATCTGATTAGCTTTATTACAGAAAAGCCCCCTGTAGTTGAAGATTATATTTTTAAAGTCTATTAAGTAAGAATAGGCTTTATTTTCAATAACCCCACATCAACTGATGTCTCTATATAACCAACTATCTGATTAAACGTAAATACATTAAGTTTTTCATTTAAAACTTCCTTATCGTACTCCATATCGCCTAATACATAAGGAACGAAGTTTTCAACGTCTTTGGACTTAACCTCTTCCAAGTCTATAATTGTAGGAAAATGACTAAACGTTTTTCTCAATTCATTTATAAAACCGTAGTGTTCTAATAATTTTCCATTTAGTAATCGGAAATCATTATGGTATAACTTATATAATCCTTCATCAGCATCCATTCTGTTCCTTAACCAGGACAAATTAAAACCTCTTAGCCATATATCATCAGCAATTAAATGTGCACAATACCCTAATATATAATATTTTTTACTTTCTACTTGCGAACTATATTTATGTAAAAATCCTTTATAATCAACACTTCTTGAATAATCTTGTACTTCACCTACAAAGAAATGTGATAAGTTTTTTTCATCGTGTGAAAAAACAGCGTCTGGAGCAACGCTTCCAAGCAAAAATGATGTTTTATCTTCAATCGATAAAGCCTCTGCAATTTTATTACCAATTATCGAGTGCATTATTCTTGAACCCATAATTCCCCCACCCTTCAATAAATTCTTCAATTATCCTGCCCTTTAACGGCATAGCTTTCAATTTCTAGGTATGCCAATTAAATTCCTTCCTTACTCCAGAATATGGCCCGATTGCTGAACAAAGTAAAAGCACACATTTTATTATTTGTTCCAAAACTCGTCCTTTTCTGAACACGCTCCTTTTTACTTCGAAAGGGGCGATTTTTATCAATTGAAACGTAACAAAACTCTGTTCATTATTCTATGTCTATTAACCTATTGTAATTTATCTTATGATACAATAAAACCAGAGTGAAAATTAGAAAGAGTGATAATTGGTGTTAATTGGATATGCACGTGTGTCAACAGGATTACAAAATTTGGATTTACAAACAGATGCGTTAACGCAACATGGTTGTACGAAAATTTTCCACGATAAGATGAGTGGGACAAAAAAACAACGGCCCGGTTTAGAACAAGCTCTTCAATATGTTCGTGAAGGAGATACAATTGTCGTTTGGCGATTGGATCGATTAGGACGTAACATGCAAGATTTGATTCAAATTGTGAACAGCTTAAATGAACGAGGAATTGGCTTCCATAGTATCCAAGAAAACCTAACAATGGACAAAAGCAATGCAACTGGACAATTAATGTTCCACTTATTCGCAGCGTTTGCAGAATTTGAACGAAATCTGATTGAGGAACGCTCAATTGCAGGACGAGCAGCTGCAAGAGCGCGTGGTCGTCTTGGTGGACGACCGGAGAAATATGGACCAAAAGATATTGAAATGATGAAATCTCTAATTGAAAGTGGTACACCAATTAAAGATGTTGCAGAAAAGTGGGGCGTTTCACGCACGACTATTTATCGTTATTTAGAAAAACAGTAAATCGGAAAGGTCGATGTCTATGCAAAATGAACCTCCTCCATTAACAACTTATTCAGAAAAATAGCGAGAAGTAGCCATGGAAAAGTATAAAGTCATTGCCCCTTATCTTCAAAATGAGAAAACATTAACTGTCATTACAGAAGAAACCGGCATCGCGAAAAGAACACTGAAATACTGGATTCGGGACTATAAACAATTTGGATTAAAAGGTTTAATTCGAAAAACAAGAAGTGATGCTGGCAAAATACATTTAGAACCAGAAATTGTCGAGTCAATTGAACAACTCATTTTGAAATACAAAAGGAATTCGTTGACGTCTATTCATCGAATGATCTGTGAGAAATGTAAGAAACAAGGCTGGCAACAACCGAGTTATTATCAAGTGTATAAGATATCGCAGTCCCTTTCGCAAAGCTTGAAGAAGTTAGCACATGATGGCCAAAAGGCATACGGAAATCAATATGATTTAATTCATCGCAGAGAGGCAAGCTACCCCAATGAGATTTGGCAAGCCGACCATACGCTACTTGATATCCTTGTGCTTAATGAAAAAGAACAACCCGAAAGACCTTGGTTAACGATTATTTTAGATGATTACAGCCGGGCAGTCGCTGGCTATTTTTTAACCTTTCAGGCTCCTTCGGCTATCCAAACAGCACTCGCATTACATCAGGCCATTTGGCGTAAACGAAATCTAGATTGGCCAATATGTGGAATCCCTGAACAGTTTTATACTGATCATGGTAGTGATTTTACATCGAATCATTTAGAGCAGGTGGCCATTGATTTGAAAATGAACCTCGTTTTTTCAGCAGTGGGAGTTCCAAGAGGTCGTGGGAAAATTGAACGCTTCTTTTCAAGCGTCAACCAATTGTTTTTACAAGACCTTCCTGGTTATATAGGAAATGGTACAAAGGATGCCCTTTTGACGTTGAAAGAACTGGATGAAAAATTAGCCAATTTTATTGTGTACAATTATCATCATCGTATTCATGGAACAACTAAAAAAGCCCCGATTCATGCTTGGAATGATACAGGATTTTTACCGAATATGCCGGAAAATTTAGAAAGTCTTGACCTATTACTGCTACATGTTGCCAAAGCAAGAAAAGTACATTCGGACGGTATTCATTTCCAAGGGCTAAGATATATTGATGTCACACTTGCTGCGTACGTCGGTGAAACGGTTGTGATTCGTTACGATCCACGAGACCTTGCTGAAATAAGAGTTTTTTACGAAGATCACTATTTATGTACTGCTATTTCTCCTGAAATTTCCGATTATACAGTGGATTTAAAAGACATTATTTCTGCTAGAAATACACGAAAACGTTCTTTAAAAAAGCAAATCATCCCAGAGAAAACCCTCATTGAAGAAATTGTTCAATCTAAACAAAGCCAATTAGAATCAGGTTCGGAGAAATCCGAGCCAAGCAAATCAAAATTGAAGAGGTATTTCAATGAATAACACACAAACATTTATTGAAACGAAGGAATATAAGCGATTCGCAGAGTTTTGTGATGCCTGTATCAAGTATCAATATATGGGAATTTGTTATGGTCTGCCCGGTGTGGGGAAAACATTGTCTGCTAGACAGTATGCACGGTGGGATTACCTCGAGAAGCAGATCAACTATGAAAAAATTGAATTTATAGACGCTCATGCAGACGAAAAAATTCTAGATTCTCATACGCTTTTCTATACTGCCCCATCTGTTAGTGCGACGAAATTAACTGGTGCCCTTCATGTGATAGGGTCGCGATTAAATATAGTGAAAGATGTCTACCGGGTACGTATTGGTGAGAAGGAATTAAATACTTCGAACGCTTTTGAAGGGATTAACTTAATTATAGTGGATGAAATCGATCGTCTGAAACTACAACATTTAGAGCAACTTCGTGACATCTATGACCGACATGACTTAGCCATGATATTCATAGGGATGCCAGGGATTGAAAAAAGGTTAGCACGTTATCCCCAGCTTTATTCCCGCATTGGATTTGCACATGAATATCAGAAACTCAGTAAAGACGAGATGCACCATATTTTAGAATATAAATGGGATGAATTAGGTATTTCTATTAAACGAGAGTACTTTTCCGATTATGAGGCGCTTAAAAACATTATGAAAGTCACAAATGGTAACTTTAGACTTATCCACCGTCTATTTACACAAATTGAGCGAATCCTTGAAATCAATAACCTTTCATCAATTACCACCGAAGTAGTAGAGGCTGCACGAAATAGTTTAGTGATTGGACATAATTAATGAAGAAACCCAGCTGATCTTTCTAATGTGAAAGTTGCTGGGTTTTAATGTTGGGTGTGCAAAATAGTACTTAAAGAAGGGGCAAAATAACTCCCAAAGTGACAAAATTGGTTATGCGAGAGTCAGTACAGTTGGCCAAGATTTAGCATCTCAAGAAGAAATTTTAAAAGAAAATGGTTGCGAACGTATCTACGTAGAAAAAATTACTGGCACGACTACTAAGAATAGAAAAGAGCTAAATATGTTAGTAGAAAATGTGAGACCTGGAGATACAGTGATGGTGACAAAAATAGATCGGTTGGCCAGATCGATTATTGATTTAAATAAAATTATAGGAACCCTGCAAGAAAAACAAGTTGATATCCATTTTATCAAAGATAATTTATCGTTTAAGGTCAATGAAACAGCAAACCCTCTCCAATCTTTATTATTCAATGTTTTAGGTTCTTTTGCACAGTTTGAAAGGGATATAATCGTGGAACGAACATCTGAAGGTAGAGAAAGAGCAAAATCAAGAGGTAAACACATGGGTCGCCCTTCTCAACCTAGAAAAAATATAGAAGAAGCCCTGCGATTATATAATAGTAGAAACACGAATGGATTAAGTGTGAAAGACATTGTGACACTTACTGGTGTGCCTAAAGCAACTTTATATGTGGAAATTAGAAAGAAACCTGGGAACAACCTAGAATAGTTGTTGCACGTTTTGAATCTCTCAACAAAAAATACATCCACGAATGTAATATAAATGTGAGTATTACGTTTACATATAAACCCGTAGAATCATTGATTCTACGGGTTCTTTTAAAATTCCCCTTATAGAAAACAAGATAGCGCTCATCTCCCCATAATTTAAAACTAATCTATTACTGAATATTTAACTTTCCAACCTATTAGTCGTCATTTGAAAAGTACCAGCGCTCTTTCACTTTAACTTTAAATTAGAAGCTGGCTTGATGTGCATACCCTATACAAAATTAGTTTACATAACTCTTAGAGGAAATTAACTAAATCAAAACCCCTTGGCGCTTCAAGGAGTTTTAGTTTGTACGTTTTTCTAGTTTATGAACCTTTTTATCGTTGATGAATCAATCTTGAAACGTAACCTTTTAATCTTAGCGTCCTGCAATAATGGACAGGTGTGTTGTTTCTCCACAGCCACCTAAGCCGAGAAAAAGATGAACTCCCCTTCCTCAATACTAAAAATAATGTCTTCTAATGCCAAAATTGCCAATTTTTTAAATATAGATGTGTGTGTGTGGTTGATATTCTGGGCCGTCAAGAAAGACATACCAGTTCCTCCTTACTTTGTTGCTGCTTCCTCAGCAAACGATGTATTTACAAGGGTATCATGGTCGATCCGCTTTGGAAGCTCACCTGCTTCATCCATTATGTCTTGAAGATTTATCCATTCTCCTGCATCTAGAATTGGATCTGTTGCATAAGAATCTTGTTTTTTGTAGCGCTCTACAACTGTTGTAATAATATCTTGTTCAGTATCCTGAAATTGTGGGGCAATAGATGCTGCAATTTCTTCTGCACTATTTTCTTCAACCCATTGCTGTGCTTTATAAATAGCTTTTGTGAACTTAGATGCAGTTTCACTGTCTTCTTTTAAAAAGCTTTCTTTCGCCATAAAGGTTGTATACGGTACTTTCCCAGATTCATTACCGAACGAAGCGACGATATGACCTTTTCCTTCTTTTTCAAAGATACTTGCTGTTGGCTCAAATAATTGAACATATTCACCAGTTCCAGAAGCAAATGCACTAGGTATGTTTGCAAAATCTATGTTTTGAATAAGATTCAAATCAGTCTTTGGATCAATGCCCTTTTTCTTTAAGACAAATTCGCCAACCATTTGCGGCATTCCCCCCTTTCGCTGACCTAGAAACGTACTGCCTTTTAACTGATCCCAGCTAAAGTTATCAATTTTCTCCCGTGAAACAAGGAACGTCCCATCGGTTTGGGTGAGTTGAGCAAAATTGATAACTGGATCTTTTGAGCCCTGTGCTGATACATAAATTGAAGTTTCTGAACCGACAAGTGCAATATCTGCCCCATCTGACAATAGTTTTATCTCCGCCCCACGTTGTAGTCAGTTCAACATCTAATCCTTCGTCTTCAAAAAAACCTTCCGACATTGCTACATACAGGGGAGCGTAAAAGATGGAGTGTGTCACCTCAGCTAAACGAATTTTCTCCACCTTGTTTTGATTACAAGCACTTAGTGAAAAGACTAGTACAAAGGATAGTGTTAATCCTGTTAGCCATTTTTTCATAAAAAGTCCCTCCTTTATGATAAGCACCATCAATAATAAAAAATTTCAGATAGGTTATACCTTGGTAAAGTATGAGACGTGAAAAAAAAGTGTGAATTCCTAGAATAAGCTTTTAGGGGGGATGTTAATTTTGACAGATGGAACAATTATAGAACTTCAGTTTCTTCCCTATCCAAATCCACGGTTACAAATACATCTTATTATCGAAAGAATTTAAAATAAACGGATTACTAGTGGGACCAATAGTAGAGGAAGGTTATGATGGATTTTTATTTTTATGAGGTGGAATAAAAATGGCTGCAGGAAAATGGTCTCCCAACTATCTTTCATAAATAAAAGATTATCTTGATCGTATTACTAATTAAAACATCCAATCTATTTCTACCAAACTTTCATATGATAAAGTATATTTTCCCTAAAAACAACTATTTTTGATATAAAAGGGTTCACTTTATTATTATGCTAATTTTGGAGGGAGCGTAGTGGTCTTTTTACAGTTAAATTCTATTAGTCAAACCTATTTTTCAAAACGATCGGCCACAAAGGCCTTAGAAGATATATCTTTATCTGTTCGGGAAGGAGAATTTATTTCCTTTCTTGGTCCTAGTGGTTGTGGGAAAACAACAGTATTATCGATTATTGCAGGACTATTTCCTCCTACAGAGGGATCTGTTACTCTAAACGGTCAACTCATTAAAGGACCAAATCCAAAAATCGGATATATGCTACAACAAGACTATCTCTTTCCGTGGAAAACAGTCAAAGAAAACGTACTTCTTGGATTAAAATTAAGAGATCAGCTTAACGAACAACATGTATCCAACACATTTTCGTTACTTAAAGAAGTCGGTTTAGAGGGTACCTTAGATATGTATCCAGCACAACTTTCAGGCGGCATGCGGCAACGGGTAGCGTTTGTAAGGACACTTGCTACCAACCCTAAGATATTGTTGCTTGATGAACCCTTTTCCGCACTTGACTACCAGACGAAAATTAAGCTTGAAGATCTCGTTTCAACTACGTTAATGGAGCATAAAAAAACAGCAATCCTCGTGACTCATGACATCGGTGAGGCCATTGCTATGAGTGAAAGGATTATTTTATTTTCAAAAAATCCCGGACGTATTTTTCGTACCTTTAAAATTCCGGAAACGCTAAGGAAGCTTACCCCATTTGAGGCTCGACAGCATCCTGAGTTCTCGTTGATGTTCCAGCAAATTTGGGAGGAGTTGGAGCACATTGAACAAAACGACAATGAATAAAGCACATGCGGATTATCTTCAACGTCTAAAAAAAGAAAAACAAAATGTGTTGTTAGTCCAGATTTTCATTTTTATCGCTTTTATGGGATTATGGGAAGTTTCCTCAAATAATGGATGGATTGATCCGTTATTATTTAGTTCGCCTAAACGGATAGGGTTTCTGTTTATGGAAAAGGTTAACGACGGCAGTTTATTTCCTCATTTAGGCGTTACTCTATCCGAAACATTCTTCGGTTTCTTGTTCGGAACCTTGTTAGGTACCCTTATTGCCTCCCTTTTATGGTGGATACCGTTCCTCTCAAAAGTGCTTGAACCCTATCTTGTCATTTTAAATGCTCTACCAAAAGTTGCGCTTGGTCCGTTATTAATTGTTGCACTTGGACCGAATTTCACATCTATTCTTGCTATGGGTATATTGATTACCGTTATTATTACAATAATAGTGGTATACTCTGCTTTCATAACAGTTGAGCCAAACTATATTAAAGTAATCCAAACGTTTGGTGGTTCGAAGATACAATGTTATAAAGAAGTCGTTTTGCCCGCCTGTTTCCCAATGATCATTTCAGTCCTTAAAGTAAATGTTGGTCTTGCTTGGGTTGGTGTGATCATCGGAGAGTTCCTCGTTTCCAAACAAGGCCTCGGCTACTTGATCATATACGGTTTCCAAGTATTTGATTTCACCCTTGTCATGCTCAGCCTCCTCATCATTGCAGTTCTTGCGACATTTATTTACCAACTTGTCGAGATTCTTGAACGAAAACTAATTAAAAATAGGTAAAGAGGTCCGCTATCACTCTCATAAACATTTTTATTGAATTGTGGATCGTAGAGAATTATTAAAAAAATCAAATGAAAGAGACCCAAAAGTGGGTCTCTTCTTTAGAAAAAACGTTACTGCCCTTGTTGTTTACTAAGCTGCTGTTCTGCCATTGCGACAAGATGCTTAGTCATTTGGCCTCCAACAGCACCGTTTGCTCGTGCGGTAGTTTCTACACCAGGTTGAACTCCAATCTCATTGGCGACTTCTTGCTTCATCTGATCTAGTGCATTCTCTGCAGTAGGTACCAAAGGTTTGTTTCTTGCCAAGATGCATCAACTCCACACGATTATTTGAGCAATCGAATTGCTCGTCATTAAATTAACCGATTTCATCATAGACCATACGTGTTATTCATTTATCTTTAAAGTATAACCATGGAAATTCATAAATGTCGAAAATTGATATTTCGTATTATTACAACAAGATTATTACGAGCATACACCATTTATTTGGACGATACCAACCGTCCCTTTAAAGAAACCATACATTTTCTTCTTTAATGTACCTAAAGATCTTTAAAATTGCCTGTATCAATACATAATCATTTTAAAAAAGCAGTGGGTTCTTGAATAGATAGGATCAATAATGTATAGGAAGTCATCCCAAGGTAATGTTCATTACCAACTTTTATTATCAAATGCCTGAGTAACTTGTCCATTTGAACAGTTAACCGTTTCAATATATACAACATGCTAAGTGTGCCTTGGTAAACTCTTCTTCCCATTCAAATACTTTGTAGCATAAGAAATTAAAAAAATATGAGGAAATTATGTATAGACAATGGTAGATAATATTACACAGTTTCCCTATCTTATCCGATTCTGTTTTTTGCTTTCTGAATAACTTCTACTATAAACTGATCTTTATTTTCTAATTCACCAAGTGTAATATCTCCATTGTCTAATTTGTCGGAGAGTGCATTAATATCTTCCTGAACAGAAACAGGGACTAAATTTTCAGTCAACATTTTCTGAAGCTCATTTGCAACTTTAGTTTCTTGATTCATTATTAACACAACCTTTTTATTTTAATATTTATTATGTAGCATTAGAGAACTTTTATGCTTTGGACACTTGGAGATTGAAAGCAAGAGAAAAAAACAATGATACGTGCGGAAAATATGCAGGGTAGGTAAAGGGAGTTACTAGTTGTAGGACGGTTCTAGGGAAATTATATTTTACTATTGTCTAATGGATTATTCTGCTCGTAGTGCATATACTGGATTGTTGCTTTAAACATGGAGTGAATTTTTCCTCAGAACATAAACGTTAAATTAAGGGAGAGCTTAGCATTGCAAACTGCACAGCAAACCATGGTTACAATACCATTCCTATCACAGTGGGGCATCCACGCTGCGATAGCTGGTAGACCGATCGTTTGGGGCACACTTATCATTAACTCTATTAAAGATAACAAGGTAATTGGTACGGCTAATTTACGTGGTACACCTATTCCAATTCATGGATCTTGGAATGAAAGTACCAAACAAATCACATTTGACTCACCTTTATGCCACATATTCTGGTAACTTAACTATATTTGATGATCCTCCGATTAGAATTCGACATTTTATTTTAAGTGGACGGCTTATTATGAAGCCTCCCTCTTTACAAGCAGGCGAGTATGGAACTTGGGTTGCTACAACCGATACAGATCTCACCGGATATCCCATTAGTAGTTATAACTTGCCCCCTGTTGGAGTCTTTTTAACATCAAATTTACTTAGTCAGCTTCAGCAGCAGAATTTTTGGGGATATCGAGGTTGAACCGAGGGTTTCCTACCTATTTTAGTAATTCTTAAAAAAATAGGCTTTCCAAGGTGTATTTTACCTTCTCGCTAATCCAGCTGGGATTAGCGAGAAGTAAAATCCGCCTTTTATTTTGTCATCAGGTAGGATTAATACATAGGGTTGGGTTATAACCGTGGAAGAAATTTCGGGTTTGAAGGCTGTGAATACCAATACGGAGGTAAATTTAGAACAATTTTAAAATCGATTTCACTTAAAGAAAATCGGAAAATGGATTTAGAAAAGACGTAACCGGATTATAAATGAATAAAGCCTATTATCGGATAACAATATACGGTCTCATCATTTCATAATCCTCGTGTTCCAACATATGACAATGCCATACATACAATCCTGTATAAGGACCAAAATTCATTATAATTCGAGTTACCTGGTTAGGATTAGCGTTTACTGTATCCTTCCAGCCTCTTTCTTGTGGTTCTGTAGGCATTAATGGGCCAGTGTACTTAATGACTCTCTCCTGTTTATATATTTCTAAATCGAAGGCTCTTCGGTCTAATATTTGGAAATGAATTAAGTGAAGATGAAATGAATTGGATGTGAATCATCAGTTAGGTTGATTAAATACCATATTTCGGTTGACCCCAATTTAGGATTTTCTGTTATGGGAGCATCCCACTTTTTACCATCTAATAACATGATCTCACGGCCGTATTTATCAGTTTTCTCATCTAATGTTAAATGCCTTTCCTTTGAAGCTGATTGTTCGCTCATTTTTGGAAAAGGCACCAGATAAGACGGTATAACACTCGTATCAATACTTGAAAGAGGAAGTGCAACTCTAAATTCCATCACTGTATCTACCACATTTTCAGGCTCGCCGTCTGGAAAAGGAGCTGGGGCATCATTTTTCACGATAATATTCCTTCCCTCAAGATTGGTAAAATCAATGATGACATCTGCTCGTTCTGCAGGTGCCAATATGATTTCTTTAATTCCTATCGGGTATTCCATTAATCCTCCATCCGTTCCGATTTGATAAATAAGTTGATCCGAATCAAGCTTGAACCTATAGAAACGGCTGTTAGATGCATTTAGCAGTCTAAATCGATATTTACGTGGTTCCACGTTTACAAAGGGCCATACTTTTCCATTCACCAAGATGATATCCCCAAAAAATTCAGGAGCGATTGATGTTTCTAATTGCAGAACTGGTTTTTCTGGCTGCCTCGGGTAAAAAAGAGAACCATCTTCATTAAAAGATTTGTCTTGGATAATAAGGGGGATTTCATATTTCCCACAAGGTAAATTTAATAAGCGCTCTTGTTGATCTCTTATAAGGTAAAATCCGGCTAAGCCAGCATATACATTGAGCCTTGTGATACCAAGAGCATGATCGTGATACCAGAGGGTGCAAGCGCGCATGTTATTATCATATCGGTATGCTTTCTTTCGATAATATGGCCCCACATGCTCAAATCCTTTTGTAAACCAAGACTCCGGATAACCATCGCTCTCCCATTCGACGCTGGCACCGTGTACATGGACCACTGTTCTTACTTCAGGTACATCCTTATGTGCGCCATGTACCGTATGGTCAATAGGCAATAAATGCTTCACAGGGAGATTGTTGGTCCATTTTATGAATACTTTTTCTCCACTTACCACCTCAATTGTAGGCCCTGGATAGCTGCCTTCATACCCCCAAACCTTTGTTTCATTTAACTCACTATGGAGGGATTGCTTAATTTCCACCATATTCACTTTGTAATAAGTATGAAATTGATCTTTCCAATATGGTTTTAAGACAGGGGGAATGGGAAGTTCATCTACAAATTTAGAGAGAATCATATTTACGCTCCTTTATAACCTGCTGATTTAAAGTACTTTATTTATAAAAGGTTATAAATATTACAAGCCCTATATGACAAAAAGGTATTTACTAAAATAGTAAAATGGTATCAACCAAGTAGAAGGTGTAATACAAATCAAATCATGGCTATCTTCTTGCCAATAAATGCCCTTCCCTACCTATGAATGCAATTTTGCAAGTGATTTTCAAAGGGTTCCCTAACTCTTCATTCTACCCTAATTCTCGTCCTTAACTATGTTTTTTATTTGCTCAATAGCTATTTTATTTACCAATTTTTCATTCCCTAGCTATTTGATGTCCTAGCCATCAAAGAAGTAATCATCCCAATAATACAAATAGTTAAGCAAGAAAAAAGAAATGCTTTAAGTCCTAACGTATTAAACGCTGCTGTTACGATAAGACCATTGATTATCAAAATAACAAACCCTATATTTACAGAAAAAGCTTCCGTTATAAATTGAGCTAATAGGTCTGTTCCTCCAGTGGTTGCCTTATATCGAAGCATGATCCCTACCCCTATTCCAATGAATGCCCCTCCTAATACCCCACTAGTAAAAATAGAAAGCAAAAATTGGGTTCTTAAAGGCGCTAACCAATCAATGAATATAGAAGCAACAATCAAACCTAAAAAGCTATTATAAAGGAATGTTCGTTCATAGATCCATGCGTATATGCATAGAGGTATGTTTAAAATAAACATACCTAATCCTGTTGGAAAACCATAGTAATAATGTAGTATGAGAGCAATTCCTGTAACCCCTCCGTCTAATAAATGATGGGGAACTAAAAAACCGTTTATTCCTATACTTATTAGTAGACTACCTATAAGAATAGCTGCTGCTTTCTGAATAATATAAATCACCTTTTATCATTTGTTTACTGCTAATATATGTACAAGTATGTTATTTCAGAAGGAGGCTCAACGAGTTTTTATGTCAACTTTTTTGAAAATCTATCGTTCTGTAATTCTCTATATAGCAGTTCCCACTGTTCATATAGGCTTTGCTGTTTGAAAGTCAAGGGAGTCTACTTTTAAGTCTATTGTAATTTATTTGCGCATGACTCTTCCCCTTTCCTCTAAAGGTTTTATATCAACGAGTTTTTAAAACATCGGTTTCATACTTTCCTAATGAAAATAGTACACGATTCCAACAAATTGTCAGGGTATTGTTTGTGTTCTTCTATTTTCCATTCACCTACCTCCCGGAGGATTTAAGGATCATTTTAAAAAAGTTGGGGTTTTATTTTCATTTCAATCTTAGTGTCTTTTCGTGAGTTTAAAACATAAGGGGGAAGGGAGCAAACTACTTAGGATTGGTCGTTAACATCTTTTGTGTTAACTGTTAATGAATGATTGGTATCTCTAACAGAAGCATAAAATATTTCTTTAATTTGATGATACCCTTTTGCCTTTAGTTCCTGCTTTAACCACTCTTCGTTCTTGTTGATTAATTTTAAATTATGCTTTTGAACTTTCCCTTCAATCACAACGGCAATAGGTAATCCATTGTATTTCACTTTCATATGTAAATCTTTTGGAGTAATAGGAATTAACTCTTTCTTAGGTAAAATGCTAATTTCTCCATTTGCTTCCAAAATCGCATATTCAATATCTTGAATATCTGGGTATCCTGCTGTTCTTAGATTCGATAATAGTTCAGCTAAAGAATATCTACTTTTTCTTAAATTTATATATAATTTTGCTATGTTTAATAAGAATAGTTGGGTTCCCAATAATAAAACGGTTTAACCAATTCAATAAACTTAACTTTGATATAAATAGATGAACACATGTTATAACAATGATTCCAATAATCCCCTCCATCACTCCTGCTACTTTAATTGATCCAAAAGCTAAATAAGATAAAAAAATAATGGCTCCAAAATCGTAGGGGGTAAGTTGTGCTAGTGCCGATTTTCCTAAAAGTTTTACGGCTAAAATAAACACAATAAATAAACAAATTAATTTAACTAAAAAAATAAACACTTCAAACACCTCGTTACTAAGAAGTATTGCCTTAGTCCGAAATCGGACTAAGGTTTTTTGTAAGGAATGCTTTTGTGAACCATCTATTTTAATATAGGGTAATTAATCAAAGGTTTAGGCTCTATTTTTATCGTTTAAGCAAAATGTTAATTTCATTTAACTATTATTAAACCTCTTTAGAATCGGTTGTCCGGTTTTTATCATTCTATTACCGCTTGTCATTCCATAAATCGCAACAGACCCAATTCCTAAACCTAATAAAGAGAGCATCTTGCCTCTATTTTTACGTCTTTTTCTAATCATCCATCTATTATTTCGACCAGAATGTAAGTTGTTCATTTTGTAATCACCTCTCTGGTATTCATTTGTAAGAAAATGGATTTCACTAAGGTGTACTGAAAATAAAGAAACACCCATTATCCTCTTAAAATAGGGGTCACTTTATCAATAGCTTCTTGTAATATTTGACTATTTTTGTTATACATATCCTTGGCTTCCTTTGCTTCTGTTCCAAGAGCAAATAACTCCAAGTCCGCCTGGCATTTTTTCATTGTAGCGAAAAGTAAAGGTTTTTCCTGAGGAGATGGAACTTGAAGTTTATCATCAAAAAGGTCAACGGTTAATTCCCCGTAAGAATCCACCTGTCCAAGAAAAACATTTTCAATGGTAACTCCTTGTTTTTCCAG
>Ga0182742_1002965_pt1 | contig 17516 bp, 18 predicted proteins | sample eDN5th37CBELigMG_FD_128880 | JGI IMG/M metagenome (GOLD analysis project Ga0182742, IMG submission 128880) | Enriched Miracle-Growth compost microbial communities from Emeryville, California, USA - eDNA 5th pass 37_C BE-Lig MG (version 2)... ...
ACGATACTGGCCCTCACTTCCCTTGTGAACTCTTTTTTCATCCGACCGGGCAACGAGACTGGCCCTCACTTCCCTTGTGAACTCTTTTTTCACCCGGACGGACAACGAGACTTGCTCTCGGTTAACCTACAATCCTTTTTTGAACCGGACGGACAACAACAAACTCATTCTCGCCACAAACTTCATGGATTGATAAGTAGAGTCCTACTATCCATATCGCAATTCCATAACTCCATCAAAAAACTCGCTCCTTTATCAGGAGCGAGTTTTTAAGCTTCTTTCTCGATATAATTGCTTAGTTTTGTTAATGCTTCTCCTTCATCGTTTCCTTCAACAATAAGATTGATTGTGGAGCCAACGCCAACAGCCAAACTCATTAGTCCCATGATGCTCTTGGCATTCACTTTTTTGCCATCTTTCTCAAGAAAAATATCTGAAGAAAAACGGTTTGCCTCTTGAACAAACATAGCAGCAGGACGTGCTTGCAAGCCTGTTTTCAATTTTACAGTTACTTGTTTCTCAACCATTATGCCCTCTCCCTTAAGTTTTATTTTTTCTGTATTGTTCCTCCAGCCCGAAGCTTATCAGCAATCTCATCAATTTTTCTAAGTCGATGATTGATTCCAGATTTACTGATGGCTCCACCAGAAACCATTTCCCCTAATTCCTTCAATGTCACATCCTGGTAAGCAACACGTAATTCTGCTATTTCTCGTAGTTTTCCAGGAAGAACCTCTAATCCTACTGTGTTTTGTATATAGCGGATATTTTCAACCTGACGTAAAGCTGCGCCAATTGTTTTATTTAAGTTTGCTGTTTCACAATTAACCAAACGATTAACGGAATTCCGCATATCTCTAACAATTCGGATATCCTCAAAACGAAGGAGTGCATTATGTGCTCCAACAACATTTAGGAATTCAGTAATTTTTTCTGCTTCTTTTAGATAAGCAATAAATCCCTTTTTTCGCTCAATCGTTTTACTATTCAGCCCGTAGGTATTCATTAACTCACATAAAGATTCGCTATGCTCTTGGTACATTGAAGCAATTTCTAAATGGTATGAAGAAGTTTCAGGGTTATTGACGGAACCACCTGCGAGGAAAGCTCCTCGTAAGTAAGAACGCTTACAACATTTCTTTTTCACTAAATCCTCAGATATATGATGGATAAAAGAAAAGCCATCTCCAAGGATTTTCAAATCTTCTAGAATCTCTTTAGCAGACTCTTTTAAGCGAACGATATAAACATTATTTTTCTTAAGCCGCATCTTTTTTCGGACAAGAAGTTCTACCTGTATTTGATAATTCATTTTTACTAAGGTATAAATCCGCCGTGCAATAGCTGCGTTTTCTGTTTGAATGTCTACAATCAGCTCGCGGTTTGAAAAGGAAAGAGAACCATTCATGCGGATAAGAGCTGAAAGTTCTGCAATGCTGCAGCATCCCTTAACCTCAAGATTGGTTAACTCCTTCTTCGTAACCGAAGCGAAAGACATCCCCCTCACCTCCTACATTTAAAGCAGAAGCGTCCGGTAAGACGCTGCAGCTAAGCAGCCACTTTCGCGGAATAGACGATTCTACTTCTATTACGCGTTATATCCCTTATTGGTTTCATTTTTTTAAATAAGTGAATATAAAATTTCTGCTACTTTTCTAGTATCATGACGTATGACGTTTCCTTCTAAGTTTGCTATTTTTTCCCGAACGACATGAATCCCAAGCTTCTTAAGGCGTTCATAATCAAATTCTACAGGTTTTGCTAACTCTTCTTTGTATCTTAATTCAATCTCGGGCGGAATCTCTTCATTGTTCAATAGAACCATATCAAGAAATGGCGATTCCATATGGTCGTAAATCGCTTTAATATGATCGCTAGCTGTAAAATTAAGCGTTTCTCCAGCTTGTGTCATTAAGTTGCAGATATAAACTTTTTTTGCTTTTGCTTGGCAAACGGCTTTTCCAAGGTCTTTTACTAGGAGATTTGGCAAGATACTTGTGTAAAGACTACCTGGACCGATGACAATCAAATCTGCCTGTCTAATCTCTTGTAATGTTTCCGGTAGAGGTTGTACGTTTACTGGGTCGAGAAAAACACGTTTAATCTTTTTCCCTGAATATGGAATTTTCGATTCCCCACTCACGATCGAACCATCTTCCATTTCCGCATTCAAAATGACACTGCGATTGGCCGCCGGCAAGACTTTTCCTCGAACGTTCAAGACTCGGCTCATCTCTTGTACAGCGTGAGAAAAGTTTCCCGTAATCGAAGTCATAGCAGCTAAGATTAGATTTCCAAGTGAATGACCTGAAAGCTCATTAGCGGTATTAAATCGGTGTTGAAACATTTCTTCGACTAGGGGCTCGACATCCGATAATGCTGCAAGAACATTTCGAACATCGCCCGGTGGAGGGATTTGCATTTCATTTCGCAATCTCCCTGAGCTTCCTCCATCATCAGCAACCGTTACGATCGCCGTAATATCCACGTCATATTTTTTCAACCCTCGAAGTAACACAGGGAGACCGGTCCCACCTCCGATGATGACGATTCTCGGTTGAGCATCGATTCTCATGTCGACTTTTCCTTCCTCTTTTCAATATCACGATGAGTAATACGTGTTAAATAGTCTTGTTCAAAATGCTTTGCAATCTGTTCAGCCAAGGCGACAGAACGATGCTGACCACCTGTACAGCCAATCGCAATGATTAATTGTGCTTTCCCCTCACGTTTATAATGAGGCAGCATAAAGCTTAATAAATCAAGGACCTTTTCAAGGAATTTATGGGTCTCGTTCCATTTCAGTACATATGTTGAAACTTCCTCATCCAATCCAGTTTTCGGACGCATGTGGTCGATATAATGAGGGTTCGGTAAAAAACGAACATCGAAAACTAAATCCGCATCAATAGGAATACCATGTTTAAAGCCAAAAGACATCACATTGACTGTGAATGTTGATTTCTTATTATTTGAAAATTCTTCGTGGATTTTCTCGCGAAGCTCTTTTGGTTTAAACATCGAGGTATTATAAATCACTTGTGCTCTGCCTTTTAATTCCTCGAGTAGTTCTCGCTCCAACTTGATTCCTTCAAGCGGTCTTCCTTTTTGAGCCAAAGGATGAAAACGCCTTGTTTCCTTATATCGTCTAACTAGCGTTTCATCTTCTGCATCGAGGAACAGGATTTTGGGCGCTACCCAAGAAGTCTCAGCCAAATCATCAAGCGCTTTAAAAAGAGAATCGAAGAATTCTCTTCCCCGCAAATCCATAACCAAAGCTACTTTATTCATTTTATTTCCAGATTCTCTCATTAATTCGAGAAACTTCGGAAGCAAGGTTGGTGGGAGGTTATCTACACAAAAGAAGCCCAAATCTTCAAAGCTTTGAATTGCGACTGTTTTCCCTGCACCCGACATTCCTGTAATAATTACCATCTGGGTATCATTTGTCGATCCGGTACTCATAATAATTCCTCCCGAAAAGAAAGTAAGATTCATGTATAGTAAGTATTGTGAAGAATATATGTTTAGACGACCTAATTAGGGTCTAGTCGATAGTTAATCAATTCCATATCCGGAGTGTACGTAAAAGTCCCATAAATAATCCCTTGACCATGTACCATGTAATCAAGAATATGGTAATCACCTGCAGCCATCGGTAGGTTTTTTATCTCTTCTGTATCATGCCAAGCAAGTTCCCCTTCTTCTGACCTTTCAAGATGAACACCTGTAGACTCAGTTGCATTAAAAGTAAACATCATCCATTCGTTTACCACTTGATCCCCATCTTTTATAACAAAGGTAAAAATTCCTTTGATCTTTGGGTTTAGGAGATAGATGCCTGTTTCTTCGCGAAATTCACGAATACAAGATTCTTTGGCAGTCTCCCCTGGTTCCATTTTCCCACCAGGAGCAACCCACCACCCTCGGCGAGGTTTTTGAAGTAATAAGACTTTTTTATCTTTAACGAGAAGACAATTTGCTACCCGTTGCATGGGGTCCACCTTCTTTTAAATATATTATGATTTAAGTTATCCTGCCATTTCATCTGATAACAAGACTTCCGAACTCTTCATTGTTTTCATTATACTATTTTTAGATACCTCTCACAATGAATCGAAATCCGATAATTTTGTCAAAAGTTCCCGTAATTGGAAATAGTTCCTCATACCTAGTGTTATATTACTAAAAGAAAGTCTGTACTATATGAAGGCAAAAAAAATTGCACAGGCTGTGCCTGTGCATTAAACAAATATATTTTTTAAAAGGGGGTCAATTTGTAATTTCATTGTACCTGATTAATGTTTCACTACTGTTACAGTTGAGTTAATTAAAAATTACGTTATTGTTTATGTTTAGTTAAGGCGAACTTTGACGACCCTTTTACTATTTTAAGCTTGTGCTTTTAACTTTTCCTTCAATTCTTCAACATAATGCTGCGCTTGCTGAGCTGCGATACTTCCGTCTCCAGTTGCTGTTACAATTTGGCGCAATGATTTTTCACGGATATCGCCAGCAGCAAAGATGCCCTCTACCTTTGTTTCCATATTTTCATTTGTTTCGATATAACCGTTGCTATTTGTAATTCCAAGGCCTTCAAATGGCTTTGTTAATGGCACCATCCCAATATAAACGAAGACACCATCTGCTTTGAATTCTTGTTCTTTTCCGTCTTGTGTCGATACAAGGGTCAAGCTGCCAACTTTTCCGTCTTTATCATGGATTTCTTTGACTGTATGGTTCCAGATAAAATCAATTTTATCATTGGCAAACGCGCGATCTTGTAGGATCTTTTGAGCACGTAGCTCATCGCGACGGTGAACGATGGTTACTTTTGAAGCAAAACGTGTTAAATACACGCCTTCTTCAACCGCTGAGTCTCCACCACCGACAACGACCAACTCTTTTTCTTTAAAGAATGCACCATCACAAACAGCACAGTAAGAAACACCGCGACCGCCAAGCTCTTGCTCACCTGGGATACCTAATTTTTTATATTCTGCTCCAGCTGAAATAATAATCGCATGTGCTTTGAACTCTTTTGAGCCTGTGACAACTGTTTTATATTCTTCACCATCGATGATTTCTTTTACATCTCCGTATGCATATTCAGCACCAAACTTTTTGGCGTGGTCAAACATTTTCGTAGAAAGCTCTGGCCCCAAAATACTGTCAAAGCCTGGATAGTTTTCGACATCTTCCGTATTCGCCATTTGACCGCCTGGCACTCCACGTTCAAGCATAAGCGTTGAAAGATTCGCACGTGATGTATAAACCGCAGCCGTCATTCCCGCTGGACCCGCTCCAATAATAATGACGTCATATACTTTTTCCTCTGACATCTTATTCAACTCCTTGTCTCTCCATCAGATTATCGTAAAATGATAAGCCTCACTTTAATATTTAGTATCTACTACCTATCCTTATCCTATAAAACAAATAGCGAAGAGTCCAAATTTTTGCTTACAAAAGCGCGCAGACGATTACTATCCCTCGACTAGCGTCTAAATAATGACAAATGATGTCGCTCCTTGCCATCAACTGTATAAAAAAGGTGCCAGTCCCATCCAAAAAATGGATGGTGCCTGGCACCTTACATTTTATTTCCATTAATTTAAGCATTCACTCACAAGTTCGATATACTTGTTTAGGGTTGAGACGGAGAGTCCATATTTCTGAGCAACAGCGTTTTTGGTGATTTTGCCTTCACGTAGTTTCTCCCAAACATATTCAACAGCGGCTGCCCAGGCTTTTTTATTTTTCAAATTCAAGCCTTCTTTGACAGCTTCCTCAAAAACAGCAAACCAGACTAAATAAATGCCTGCCTCTGTATGATTAATCGGTTGATGGAAATCATATAGAACAAGTGCTGTTTCATGACCACCAATGACAGACTCCATTTCTGGATTGAGCACACCTGATTGAACATAGGATAAATACGTCTTCTCTAGACTAGTCAATTTTTCAGTTATTTTATTTGTTGCTAAGATCTTTTCTTTTTCATCTGAAACAGAAGTTAAAAATAAGGCAAACAATCTTTCTTCCGGATGGTCACTCTGGAACCGATTAATGATGGTTGTCACTTGGGAATTTAGGGTAACTTCTTCCGTTCCCCACGGTTCATTCCCTTGCTTTTCAGGATTGAACTCGAGTACCTTTTTCCAGTAAGCCTTAGCCGCTTGTTCACGTCCAGTATGATAGGAAGATATGGCCAACCAATAATAAAAGGCTCCATCCCCTTCATGCCCATGCTTCCGTAGGCGATTTAACCACTTGTACCCTAGTTCAAATTCGCCAACCAAAGAGAAAGTCGCACCCAGTTTAAACTGCTGCTCCATCAATAGCGGTTGAATTTTCGCAAGGGATTTTGTTAGCTCTTGGACTTCAGTCGGCTGGTTTTGGTAATAAGCAAACACCAACTTATTGCAAAGTGCATGCAAATTGCCAGGGCTTTTTTCTAGCACCTGTTGCAAAATTTCATTTGCCTTTACCGGATTCCCTAAATAGAAATAAGCTAACGCCAAGTTATTGTAAGCTGACCAGTATTCAGGATAGTCCTTAACCAACTCTTCGAAAATCTCAATCGCCTTCGTAAACTCACCTGCTTCAAGCAGAGACCTTGCTTCTTCTTGCTTGACAATTAAGCTATCCTCTTCAAAGAGAGCATCCTCAATGTCATCTGCTTCCATCATAATCAACTCAAGCAGTTCTTCCGCATCATCTATGAATTCCCCATCGCGGTTTAATTCCAAGTATAAGTTTGCATGATGATATGCATCTTTAAACAAGCCCATATGAGCGTAATTATTTGCTAAAAAATAATGGCATTCTACCATTTCTTCATCCAATTCTTCAAGGATCGTTTTCAGTAAGCCGATCGATTGCTGGTAGTCGCCTAGCTCGGTTGCTACAATCGCAAGCTGACAGACAATCATCGGTTCACCTGGTTCAAGCTGCATCGCACGGCTGAAATATTTATGAGCCCGTTGCAAATCACGCCGGTGATACGCTTTGACCCCTTTGGTGAAATAGTACTCACCTGTCGGGACAAATGACAGTAGTTGCCCTTTTTGTTTGATTGCTTTAGAGTCTTCTCCCATTTTGTCCTCCACAAAAGGTTTTTTAACCAAGTAAGTATAACATAGCGGAACGGGTTGGGTGAAGGGGTTGTTTGGAATTGTCTTGTTGGTTCGCTGATTGAATTGGCTTCTTTGGAGACCTGGACGTTTGCCTTGTGGGGATATTTGGAAATTGAGAGGGAGTATTTAACAAGACCATACCAAATTACACGGTTGTGTGGTTTCCAGATTATCCCGTTTGTAGAGTAAATTACTGTTTTCGTAGAGTATTCACTTGATATTGTAGAGCAAATCGATTTTTTTGTAGAGTAAACGCAATACAGGGCTCACAGCGATAAAGAGGTAAAAAAATAGGTAAACTTCTGCTTAAAAATGATATTCCGCAAACACCGACCTACCCTGCCTATATCATCCCCATGACCGAAATCCTAACCGGCATTCAATGTCCTGTTTGCTCTACCTACAGGATGTACCGTTTGAATCGTGGCTGGATGTGTCCCACCTGTAGCAATCTATCAAAAAAGGTACATGTCCAAGCATTGAATGATTATTTTCTATTAATTCACCCAAGTATCTCCAATCGACAATGTCAGGAATTTTTCCATTTTCCTAACCAAAAAATGATTTCAAAATTGCTTTCAACGATGGAACTCGCACGTACTGGTTCTCATAAAAACCGACTTTATTTTCCACCTCTCACTTAATAAGAGTCACTTCTATAATGAAAAAATAACCGACCAAGACAACATCCTGGTCGGTCACCATAATTCTATTTCTTTTCCATATGCCGTTTATCTAACACACCTAAAACCTCTTTAAACGGTAGTTCCTGTTCACGAAGTAATACAAGTAAATGGTAAAGCAAATCTGCTGATTCCCATTTTAATTCTTCCTGATCGCGGTTTTTGGCAGCGATAATCACTTCGGAAGCTTCTTCGCCGACTTTTTTCAAAATTTTATCGACGCCTTTTTCAAACAAGTAAGTCGTATATGCACCTTCCGGACGCTCAAGCTCGCGGTCTGCGATCACTTGCTCTAGTGCTTTTAAGATTCGATAGTCCGACAAATCCGCTGCCTCATCAACTGAGGCTTCGCCTGTTAACAAGCTTTCTGAAAAACAACTAACACTACCAGTATGACAAGCTGGGCCAGCCGGCTCCACTAGCACGACAAGGGCATCGCCATCACAATCATATTTCATCTCTACGATTCTTTGTGTGTTGCCGCTAGTTTCACCTTTATGCCAAAGCTCTTGGCGCGAACGACTATAAAACCATGTTTCTCTCGTTTCAAGCGATTTTTCAAGCGATTCCTGATTCATATAAGCTACAGTTAACACTTCGCGTGTCACCGCATCTTGAACAACAGCTGTGATTAACCCTTTTTCATCAAACTTTAAATTCTCAATGTTCATCGAACTTCCACTCCTTTATCACGGAGGTAGGCTTTTACTTCTGCCACCGATGTCTCTTTATAATGAAAAATAGAAGCAGCCAACGCGGCATCTGCTTTTCCTTCGATAAAAGCATCTACAAAATGGTCCGCGTTCCCAGCCCCACCTGAAGCAATAACAGGTACCGTCACTGCTTCGCTTACTGCTTTCGTTAACTTCAAGTCAAAGCCTTTCTTTTCACCATCACTATCCATGCTCGTAAGTAAGATCTCTCCTGCACCAAGGCGAACAGCCTCACGTGCCCACTCAATTACTTCACGGTCTGTTGCCGTTCTTCCCCCATGGGTATACACACGCCATGAACCAAGTTCTGGGTCATATTTGGCATCAATTGCAACGACGATACATTGGCTCCCAAAGAAATCGGCTCCTTCTGTGATTAAACTTGGGTTCAGAACCGCTGCTGTGTTTAAACTTACCTTATCTGCTCCAGAGCGCAAAATTCGCTTCATATCTTCAAGCGAGTTGATGCCGCCCCCAACTGTAAAAGGAATCGCTAACTCAGAAGCCACAGCTTTTACGACTTCAACCATTGTTTTACGTCCTTCATTCGAGGCGGAGATATCAAGAAAGACAAGCTCATCTGCTCCTTGTTCATCATAAAAACGTGCCAATTCCACAGGGTCTCCAGCATCACGAAGTTGAACGAACTGTATCCCTTTTACCACACGTCCATCTTTTACATCCAGACATGGAATGATTCGTTTCGTTAACATTTTATTGATTCACCGCTTTCAATGCTTCTTGGACGGTAAAGCGCCCTTCATAGATGGCCTTGCCGACAATCGCCCCAGCTACACCCTTGTCCTCAAGCTTTTGCAGAGCTAATAAATCTTCTAATTGGCTAACGCCTCCTGAAGCAATCACATCTTTCCCTGTCTCTTCAGCCATTCGTTGAATGGCCTCTAAATTGGGACCTGACAACATCCCATCTGTCGCAATATCGGTAAAAATAAAAGTCTCTGCTCCTGCATCCGCAAATCGTTTTCCTAAATCGACCGCTTTTACTTCAGATGTAGAAATCCATCCATGTGTGGCTACATAGCCATCTTTAGCGTCAATTCCGATTGCAATTTTACCAGGATATTTACGAACCATTTCTTCAGCGAACTCCGGATTTGAAACAGCAATACTCCCAATAATGACTCTCGTAACACCATTCTCTAAATAGTGAGCGATATCGGCTTCACTACGAATCCCGCCGCCAATTTGAACCTTCGCGTTTAACTCTTGAGCCGCCTTTATCACATATGTATCATTTACCCGTTTACCATCACGGGCGCCATCAAGGTCGACCATATGAATCCATTCCGCTCCTGCCTCGACAAAGGATTTCGCCATATCAAATGGAGAATCACCATATACCGTTTCTTTTCCGTAATCTCCTTGAAGCAATCGTACACACTTTCCGCCCCGCATGTCGATTGCCGGATAAATAATAAAACTCATTGTACGCCCTCCTCTCTTTTTACTGTGCTAACTTTGTAAAATTACTGAGTAATTCCATTCCAAAAGCACCGCTTTTTTCCGGATGGAACTGCATCCCAAAAACATTATTACGCCCAACAACAGCTGGTACCTCTACGTCATAATCACTGACTGCAATCAGCACGTCTCTGTCGGTTGTCTTTACATAATAAGAATGAACAAAATAAACATGTCCTGGTTGAACACCCTCGGTTAGCTTTGATTCATTAACAAACGTTAATTGATTCCAGCCCATATGTGGTACTTTATACGCTTCTCCTGATGGTGTCTGACCTGGAAAACGTTCGACTGTTCCGGGTAACAAGCCTAACCCTTGAGTGACTCTATTCTCTTTGCTTTCTCCAAATAAAAGCTGCATCCCTAAGCAAATGCCAAGCACAGGTTTTCCTGTTGCCGCGAACTCACGAATCATGTTAGCCAATCCAAATTCGTTTAGGCGCTGCATAGCATCAGGAAAAGCACCAACTCCTGGCACCAATAAAGCATCAGCAGTTTTTAACTCATCCTTATCTTCTGAGATAAAGTAATCAGCATTCAATCGTTCAAGTGCCTTACTGACACTGAACAAATTGCCCATGCCATAATCAACGATTCCGATCATTTACAGCATTCCTTTCGAAGACGGAATCCCTTTAACTCGTGGGTCAATCGTTGTTGCTTCATCTAATGCACGCGCTAACGCTTTGAAAACCGCCTCAATCATATGGTGGGTATTGTGACCATAGTGAACAATCACATGTAAATTCATTCGCGCTTCCAGAGCCAGTTTCCATAAAAATTCATGAACCAATTCCGTATCAAAAGTTCCTACTTTCTGGGACGGAAATTCGCCTCGAAGCTCAAAATGAGGACGATTGCTTAAATCAACAACGACTTGAGCCAAAGCTTCATCCATTGGCACAAAAGCATTTCCGTAACGCTTGATTCCTTTTTTATCCCCTAATGCCTCTCGAAGAGCCTGACCAAGGCAAATCCCAATATCTTCTGTTGTATGATGATCGTCTATTTCGATATCCCCTTTGGCATCGACTTTTAAATCGAACTGTCCATGCTTTGCGAATAAATCAAGCATATGAGTTAAAAAAGGGACACCTGTTTCAAGTTCAGAAAAACCTTCTCCATCTACTCCTAAACTTAATTTTATATCTGTCTCATTTGTTTTGCGATTGACCGTGGCCACTCTCTCCATTGTACTTACCTCCATCACAGACTCTATTATTTATTTTCCTTTTTTATCCAATAGCCTAAATCTATTTTTCACATATTTTAGCTATAAAATTGATAATTAGACTTGAAAAGCCAAGTTAACTGTAAGATTAAAATTTCTTTAATCTGGTTTCCACGGCACGTGCATGTGCTTCTAACCCTTCAAGGCGGGCAAATGCGGCGATCTTGGCACCGTTGTCTTGCATCGCTTTTTTACTATAAGAAATAATGCTCGACTTTTTCTGAAAATCATCGACACTTAATGGGCTTGAAAACCGAGCTGTTCCATTTGTGGGCAACACATGATTCGGGCCAGCAAAGTAATCACCAACTGGTTCCGAACTAAAACGTCCAATAAAAATTGCACCTGCATGACGAATCTGACCAATCATCTCCATTGCGTTTTCCACGATAACTTCTAAGTGTTCAGGTGCCAATTGATTCACAACGTCGATCGCTTCATTTAGATCTTTTACTAAGTAAATCGCGCCAAAATCCTCAATCGATTTTCCAGCGATTTCTTCTCGAGGTAAAGTTTCTAACTGTGCCTTTACTTGTGCTTGTACCGCTTCTGCCAAACTTGCTGACGGAGTCACCAAAACACTGCTTGCTCTTGTATCGTGCTCTGCTTGCGATAAAAGATCGGCGGCAATTTCATCTGCATTAGCAGTATCATCCGCAAGTACCGCTATCTCACTTGGACCAGCAATCATATCAATATCCACATCGCCGAATACTTCCCGCTTTGCTAACGCGACGAAAATATTGCCTGGTCCAGTAATTTTATCGACAGCTTGAATGGTTTCCGTCCCATACGCTAATGCAGCGATTGCTTGAGCTCCACCTATTTTATATATTTCTGTTACGCCAGCAATATCGGCTGCAACTAGCACGCCAGCTGGAAGCTTGCCATCTTCTCCCGGAGGAGAAACCATAACAATTCTTTCAACACCTGCTACCTTAGCTGGAAGAACATTCATGAGGACGGAAGATGTGTACGCTGCCGTTCCACCTGGCACATAAACACCAGCCGAATCCAGAGCTGTCACTTTTTGACCCAAAATCGTTCCATTTTCTTCTGTCGTGATCCAAGAGTTGCGCTGTTGCTTTGCATGATAGTTTTGGATATTTCGAGCTGCTTCGCGAATAATTTCCACTAACTCACTAGAAACTTGCTTATATGCTTCTGTTCGTTCTTCTGGCTCAACTTTAAACGTTTCTAATTGTACTTTATCGAACTTTTCCGTATACGCACGCACTGCAGCGTCCCCAGTGGTACGGACATCGGCAATGATTTTTTGTACGGCTGCTCTTTGCTCTTCTGTCCCACTATCAACCGACCTTTTAATTGAAACATCTCCACTGACTTTTACAATCTTCACCTTGATCATCCTTTCGATAGAGCACCGCTGGACTCTACCAATCTTTCAACTCTTTTCACCGGCCAAACGGCCGCTTAGATCACTTCGCTTAACGATGCAACCATTTCAGAAATTCGTTGGTCCTTAATTCGATAGCTTACGGGGTTTACAATTAACCGCGAAGTAATTGGCGTAATGGTCTCATATTCCACCAAGCCGTTTTCCTTTAACGTTCTTCCCGTCGAAACAATATCAACAATTCGATCCGCAAGACCGATGATTGGAGCCAGTTCAATGGAACCATTCAATTTAATAATTTCTACTTGCTCCCCTTGTTCTCTAAAGAAAGTTGCCGCAACTTTTGGATACTTTGTCGCTATTTTCGGGGCGACATCATTCATTTTCGTATTTGGCAGTCCCGCAACAGCTAAATAACAACCACTTATTTTTAAATCAAGCACTTCATAAACGTCCCGGTCTTCTTCTAGTAATACATCTTTTCCGGCAATTCCAAGATCCGCCACCCCGTGTTCAACATATGTGGCCACATCAGTAGGTTTCGATAAAATAAAGCGAAAATTCTCTTCTGCAACATCAATAATTAACTTCCGCGAGTCATCGAATTCCGGCGGCAGTTGATACCCTGCCTTACGAAGTAAATCGACCGCTTCTTCAAAAATTCGTCCTTTCGGCATGGCAATTGTTAATGGTTCTATCATTTCGCAGGCTCCTTCCCTACGTTTCCAACTAAAAACGTCACATTTGAGTATTTATTTGAGCAGGCATCAAGATCTTTAACCCCGCTTATATCCTGAAGCACTACATGTCTCCCAGCTTTTCTAAGCTCTTTCGCTTGTGCGCAAGCCTCTTTTCTACGCTCAGGGCTAAATAAAATACATTCAATTGGCACTGTTTCATCCAGTTCTCCTATTGCTTCTAGCAAACGGTCTAAGCGAATCGCAAAGCCTGTTGCACCTGTAGACTTTCCAAACTTCTCTAATAGACTGTCGTATCGTCCACCATTTCCAATTGGAAAACCGACATTGCCCGCGTACACTTCGAACAAGATTCCCGTGTAATAGCTCATATGGCTAACAAGTGATAAATCAAACTTTATATATTTGGTAACATCATAATCATTTAAAATATCCCATAACTCTTGAAGCTCCAGAATGGCTTCCTTTCCATTGCCGTTTTCAATTAAATCAAGCGATTTCCCGATAACTTCACTTCCACCTCGTAGATCAAGAAAAGAAATCAGTCGTTGGCTATCAATAGAGGAAAGTGGTAACGACTTGACATGCTCGCGGTATCCAACATAATTTTTTTCATATAAAAATTGGATTAATTCACGTGCGCGGTCTTCGTTCCCAAGTATTTGAACGAACAGTTCTTTAACGAACCCAGCGTGACTAACGGATAATTGAAAGTTTTCAAGACCCGCTGCTTTTAATGCTGAGACAGCTAAGGCAATCATTTCCCCGTCTGCGCTTACGGTTCCGTCTCCTATGCACTCAACCCCTACTTGTTCAAACTCTGCTGGACGGCCACCCTCCCGCTGTTGCGCTCTAAAAACATTGTCAGAATAAGCTAAACGAAGGGGGAATTCTTCTTTTAAGAGCTTAGAAGCCGCAACCCTCGCAATTGGACTGGTCATATCAGGACGAAGCACTAGTGTGTGTCCTTGCTGGTCGAGGAGCTTAAACAATTGCTGATCAAGAATCGCTGAAGCTGTACCAACTGTTTCATAATATTCAAGTGCTGGAGTAGCAATAAATTGATAACCCCAACGCTTCATTTCCGTTTCAAGTGCAGTGCGCACATGCTGCTTTGTTTCATAAAGTTTAGGAAGCGTATCCCGCATACCTAAAGGTTTTTCAAACATGAATAACTGACTCATTATTTTTCACCCTTTATTAATTGGCTATCGTTCATTTCGTTTCGTTTCGTTTCGTTCCGTTCAATAGATACATTTCAATTATCCAGTATTGTATCAAAAGACAAAATACTTTAGTTCGCTAATATGGTAATGAAATAAAGTTATATGTAGTTTACCGTTTTCTTACTTTTCCGTCAAGAAAAAAACGCTGCTCACCTAGATAAAGTCTTACCTCGGTCATATTAATCCATTCGCTAACATTGTAGGACAAACTATTTCATTAACTAGAATTGGCTATTTTCCGGGAAATTCCTTTATATTTCGTGTTTATTTACATCATCGACTCGAATTCTCCCGATTTAATGAAAATTCAGTATGTCCCTTAACTTGTGCGAACATTTAAAAGTTTGTTAACATAAACTAGAAAGGAGGAATGACTCCAAAAGTAAGAATTCAGGTCATAGGCTAAAAAAAAGAATTCTTTTTCCTACTTTCACAATGTGTCTTCTTTGCTAAAAAGAAGGGGAACTTTCTTAAGCAAAGAACGATTGGGTCCTTCTCAGATTTCGCAGCTGAGCTAGGCTCCAAAGTGAAGGAGACTGTTAAATTGTGAAGATAGGAAAACGTATTCTCGCCGAATTTTTACCACTATCTCTAACCTCATGAGCGCCTCTTGCTCTATGTTTATCGTGGTGACCCCCTTCGTTCTTACTTTTCAACATTTTATTTGCGGAAAAAAAGATCCGGAAAGGGAGAGTTGATGTTTAACAACAAATTAAATAGTGTCTTTTGGGTTTCAGCCATTACTTTAGGTGTCTTTGTATTAGTTGGAGCTTTATTTCCTACTACCTTTGCTAAAGGTGCGAATGCTGCATTAAATTTCACTACTACATCCTTTGGCTGGCTCTATCTACTAGCTATCTTTATCTTCACCGCTTTTCTGATTTTCCTTATTTTTAGTAAGTATGGGAATATTCGCCTTGGTGGCCAAGATGAGAAACCTGCCTATTCCGTCTTCACGTGGATTGGAATGTTATTTTCTGCTGGTTTTGGAATCGCTCTCGTTTTTTATGGAGTAGGAGAACCAATGACGCATTTTAATGATGTTCCAGTCACCGGTGTGGAACCACTTTCCGAACAAGCTGCGCGAATCGCGATGGGTTACTCCTTTTTCCATTACGGAGTTAGTCAGTGGACAGTCTTTGCCATTGTTGGCCTAATCATGGCCTATTTCCAGTTTAAAAAGAAGAAAAATGGCTTAGTCTCTACGTCGTTAACACCGCTAATTGGAAATCGGAAAAAGCTAAAAAATGGAATTGATATTCTTGCAGTTGTGGCAACCGTTATGGGGGTAGCGACCTCTTTAGGAATGGGTATTATGCAAATCAATGGAGGGTTAAACTCTGTATTTGGAATTCCTACTGGTATTTGGCCACAACTAGCAATTGTTGCTGTGATGACGGGTTTATTCTTAATTTCGTCCTCGACCGGTTTGGATAAAGGAATTAAGTGGTTAAGCAACCTCAATCTTGGTGCAGCCTTAGTATTGATGTTATTTGTTTTCATCACAGGACCGACAGTGTTTATTCTTGATACCTTCATCGTCGGAATCGGTGATTATTTGTCCAACTTTATCAACTATAGTTTCCGTCTAAATCCTTATACCGAGGATAATTGGTCACGTGAATGGACGGTCTTCTATTGGGCTTGGGCAATTGCATGGTCCCCATTCGTCGGTGCTTTCGTCGCTAGGGTCTCAAGAGGACGTACGGTGCGTGAATTTATCCTTGGTGTCATGTTCGCCCCACCTGCAGTCGCATTAATGTGGATTGCCGTATTTGGTGGCACAGCTTTACACATGGATTTATTCGGTGGTACCAATATCGCTGCAGCCGTAAATACCGATATTACCAATGCATTATTTAGCTTGTTCGACCAGCTGCCATTGTCTTTTATGGTGTCTGTGTTAACTATGTTGTTAATTTTAACCTTCTTGGTCACATCAGCCGACTCAGCGGTCTATATCTTAAGTAGTATGACAACGGGTGGTAGCTTGAATCCACCGATTCGAGTTCGTGTAATTTGGGGAGTATTAATGAGTTCCATTGCAACCGTTCTCCTAATAACAAGCGGTTTAGCTGGACTTCAGACGGCATCAATTGTAGCCGCTTTACCATTCACGATCATCCTCTTGATGATGACCTTTACGCTTTATAAAGTGCTAAAACAAGATGTAGCTTCAACGGATGCGAACCAAGTAAAGGCCAAAAAGAAAAAGAATACAGCTTAATAAAAAAACAGCGAATTCCCTTCGCTGTTTTTTTGCGTGTTTTTTGACGGGCAGTGTTGCATTTCTAACAAGTTCGCCTGCCTCGATGACGTTCTCTTCTTTTTTTACCTTGTGCGGGCACTGATGACGACTCTCGGTTACCGTTCTCTTCTTTTTTTATCTTTCACGGGCATTGACGACGGCTCTCGATGACGGCTCTCGGTTACCGTTCTCTTCTTACTTTACCTCGCACGGGCACCAATACCAGCTCTCGGTTACCGTTCTCTTCCTTTTTTACCTTGCACGGGCACCGACGACGGCTCTCGATGACCGTTCCCTCTTTTTTTCTCCGCGCACGGGCACCGACGACGGCTCTCGATGACCGTTCCCTCTTTTTTTCTCCGCGCACGGGCACCGATAACGGCTCTCGATGACCGTTCCCTCTCTTTTTCTCCACGCACGGGCACCGACGACGGCTCTCGATGACCGTTCCCTCTCTTTTTCTCCACGCACGGGCACCGACGACAGCTCTCGATGACCGTTCCCTCTTTTTTTCTCCGCGGACGGGCACCGATAACGGCTCTCGGTTACCATTCGCTCCTTTCTTCTCCGCTCTTGGCACAAAAATAACCTACCTTTCAACACGACACAAATGCACGTCCTCCTACTTCTCTCCCCCTAATCTAGATCGAGCACAGTAATAAAGTAGGGAAACCACTATCATGGCTTCCCCCTTATCAAACCGTACGTGCCCTATTAAGGCATACGGCTTACCCATATG
>Ga0182742_1002967_pt1 | contig 17510 bp, 18 predicted proteins | sample eDN5th37CBELigMG_FD_128880 | JGI IMG/M metagenome (GOLD analysis project Ga0182742, IMG submission 128880) | Enriched Miracle-Growth compost microbial communities from Emeryville, California, USA - eDNA 5th pass 37_C BE-Lig MG (version 2)... ...
GGTGTCACAGCGGCGATCTTCGCTTGGATCGGCTGGCATTACGGTCCCGCTCAGCTGGAGTGGATACCGGCATTACTGCTTGCCTCGGTCCTTATTGTCATCACCCACACCGATCTGAAGGCATTGAAAATACCGAACGCAGTCGTCTTTCCCGCCATCGGCCTTGCCGTGATTCTACGGTGTCTTCAGCATCCGCTCCCGCTGTGGGATTACGCTGCTGCCGCGGCAGCAGGATTCGGGATCCTATATATTTTGGGGGTCATAAGCAAGGGCGGTATGGGCGGTGGCGACATTAAGCTGTATCTGTTTATCGGCCTCATTTGCGGCATCACACTCACATTGTTATCCTTGTTTATCGCTAGTTTTTTAGGATCTTTGTATGGGATCTGGCGCAAAGCATGGGACAAGTCGAAGCGGAACGAACCGATTCCGTTCGGTCCGTTCATCGCGGTCGGTACATTGCTGGCTTTTCTTTATGGAGACCGGCTCATAGCGTTCTATCTGCAGTATTTCTTTATTTAATCGTCTAAGAAGTAATGTTAAAATAACTTTTGTCGATATTTGTCGAATTAACTAAGGGAGGCGTACATGACCGATGCTTACATCCGTGAAACAACTCATAGACCGGTTTAGCTCGCGCTCCCTTGGCATTGAAATAACGGATACTCATATCAAATGGTTAGAAGCGAGCATCAACTCCGGCGGGATCGAGATTCATGCGGCGGACGCGGAACCGATCGCCTCCGGCGCGATTGCGGAAGGAAAGGTACAGGAAGTTGCGCCTGTCATCCAAGCATTGCAGACCGTTAAGCAGCGGAATGCGCCGGCCGCCAAACATACGAATTTGATTTTGCCTAGCATCCTTACGATGGTGCGCTTCTTAGAGTTACCGGATGTGAAAGTGAACCATCTGCGGAAGATCATTGACTTGGAGCTGCAGTATCATGTGCCTCTTCCGTTCGATCGGCCGTACTACGATTTTACCAAGCTGCCGAGAAACGACGATGCGAATATGAAGCTTCAGACTATCGATCCGGTGCCGGAAGCTGCGGCTGTATTAGAGTCTACGGATGAGAGTGAATCGGTGAAGACTGGAAAGACTTGCGATGTTATGTTGGTAGCGGCTCCGCTGGATGACATCGAAATCTATTCATCTATACTTACGAACGTTGGGTTAAAGCCTTCAAGCATCGAAATTAAAGCATTGTCATTGCAACGGCTGATTGAACGGACGAACCCGTTCGATCCAAGCTCCACCTATTTGACGATCGATATTACGCCGATATATACGGATATTAGTATGTATTCCGGCGGGGCATTGCGGATTACGAGAAATAAATCGTTGGATTTTCCGGCATCCGAAGATGTGGAGAACGATTTCGAATTTTTCACCGCGTGCCAAGAGCTGATGTCTGAAGTGAACCGTTTTATAAATTTCTATCGCTACACGTTAAATAACAGAAATCAAGAGGTTGAGCATCTGTTTCTTAGCGGGGATATCGCCGCGATCGCTTCTGTCGCTGATTATCTTGGAGACCGGTTGCAGATTCCGGTTCATCGAGCAGCCATTTCGTATGACAGCCCTCGCGGCTTCAAAGCAATTCCCAATACAGGATTCGCCGGTGCTCTTGGCGCGGCAGCGAGAGGAAGGTTCGAATGAAATCGATCAACCTGCTGCCAAAGAAGCCGTTCTGGAAACGGTGGTTCGCGCCGTTAATGATCTTATTGGTAGGGATATATATCACGGTGGCTTCAGCAATGTATTATAACTTGACTTCGATCAGGTGGCAGCAACAGGCCGCGACTGAAGAGGCGAGCAGAATCGAGCAGAACATCGCGTTGCTCCGGGAACAGCGCGTTCCCGATCCTAAGCTTGCGTTGCTTCAACAATTTCAGGTAACCGTATCGCAATTAGAGAGTTCTCGCATCGATTGGCTTCCTGCGGTACAGACACTGACATCGAGCTTACCCGCCGATGCCACACTGGAGAAAGCGAGAGCCGAGGCGGGGACGATTGCCTTGGAGGTACAATTTTCTACACTGCAATCCGTTGTGGATTATGTTCGCAAGACGCGTTCGTCGAATCTTTTTGATGATATCCAAATTACCTCTGTTACTGCTCTGCAGCAAATCAAGTTGGAACAATTGCCTGAGTCTGCTTCAACGGAGTCTGCGCCAACGGTCTCTCCGGTTGTAGAACCGGTGATGACGGTGAACCCGATGCTGGAGGAGCTAAGGCAGATGATGATGAGGGAAGCAGAAGGAACCGGCTCGGAAATCCAAGTCAATCCTTCCTTATATGAAACCTTTCGTCCTGAGGAAATTGATGCGGCGGTGTCGATCATTGAACAATGGGGTACAGGGTCACCACAGGAAGAGCTTGCGGTACAAGAAACGCCGGTTGCCGCAGCACAGGTTGAAGTATTGCACTATCGGGCAGTGTTAACTTATGTGCTCGCGCAAGAGGAAGCGGAAAGGGGCAATGCGCCGTGAAGAAACAGATGGCATGGCTCCAAAAGCTGAAACAGCGTCAATGGATCTTTCTGATTGTGGCGGTCGTTGGGGTGCTTCCAATAGTATATAGCTTTGGCTTCGCTTATGTACCTGCGATCGAGCGGTTGACGAAACTGACCGAACAATTGGACCAATTGAAGACGGTTCAAGCAACGCTTGAAAAGCAGCAAGTGCCCGTTCCATTCGATACACAGATGGCCGCCGAGTGGTTGATGAAGGTTCCTGTTGCAGCCCAAAATGATGAACTTATGCAAGTGTTCATTGAAGTGGAAGCGGGGAGCGGGGCTAAGATCGAATCCATCAGCTGGGATCGGCAGGAGGGAAGGTCAGCTTCCGGCATGGAACAGTCATTGCAGGAACTGCTAAACACTCAGACGGATCTCTCGGAGCCTTCTGCGGAAGCAAGCGATAACGGCATTGCGATTCAATCACTTACTTTAAAGGTTGCCGGCACGTATAACCAGGCGGTAGCCTTCTGGCAGCAGCTAAGCGCAATGAATCGCCTGGTTTCGATCCGCAGCTGGATATTGACACCGACGATTGGTGAATCCGAGTCGAACGGGACTATGCTGGTGCAACTGGAATTAGATGTGGACGTGTACACGTCGCCGGGTTTCGCATTGCTTCAATGACGAACCTGACGGAAAGGAGACCCATGAAACGTAAAAAATGGATCATACCGCTCGCCGTTGCTGCATCGCTTACGGTATCAAGCTTGGCTTGGGCGGAGGGACGTTACCAAGTGATCGAAGCGTACTTCAGCCCGGTGAACTATGAAGTGAACGGACAATCCCGGGGGGAAAGCAGAGACTCCATTATCCATGAAGGAAGAATCTACGTACCGATCCGCAGCCTTTCTGAGATGCTCGGCGCCCAGGTATCATGGGACCCGGCATCCCGAACCGTATCGCTGGACTTCATTCGATATGAAGGTGACCAGATCTATTCGTTATCGAAACAAAGTGTTTACCAATACATCGCCTTTGAGAATAGCGGAATTTTGGAGCAATTTGCTGAGCATGTGAAAGCAACGGACACGGAGGGGATGAAGAAGGATATTGCGGCTTGGGGAGAGCTTGAGAAGATCGGTGAAAGCATTGACGATCCCGTGCTGGTTGATACGATTTCGAGGATGACAACAGCGGGCGAACTGCTGCGTTCCGGATGGATCAACAAAAATTTCGAAGAGTACGCGCTGTCCTGGGTGTTATTCGAGCAGAGTGCCAATGAACTCGATAAATACTTGTACAACGTCCTGGAAGTGAAATAACGATGACAATATCAAATGAAAAAGGAATGACGCTTACAGAAGTGCTGACAGCCATGGCAATTCTGGGGATGGTTGTCGTTCTTTTTTTGAATATATCGGGCTATTCCTCTCTCGCTGTGAAACGTTCGTCTGACCTGGTTGATTTGCGCACCATTGCGGAAAAGCAGCTGCATACCGCCAGGGAACAGATCAAAACAACCGGTGCCGTCCCTGCGGATGAGATCATTGATGGAGTGAATGTATATTACAGGATCAGCGACGACCATGATGGCGGGGCAGCCGGGTCGAACGATCCTGAGCTCGCCATGCAAGCTATCGTGCTGTTGGGCGGGCAGCCGCAATGGTTAACCGTTACAGTTTCCCGGGTCGAAGGTGATTAATGTAGTGAAATATTTACGTAATGAAAAAGGTGTAACATTAACCGAATTGTTAGCGGCATTAATGATCAGTGCGATGGTACTGGGAGGAGCCATGCTGGCGCTCTGGCAAATCAATCAATTGTTTCAAAGCAGCACGGAAGGGTATCTGCATCGGTCCGAAATGAAGCGGGTTTCGTCGGTATTTTCTACCCGGCTCGCGGATTCGTCTACCGCTGTATATATTTCAGCTGCGGATGAACTGCGTATGTTGTCCGGCGGGAAGAGGCAAGCCGTCGTATTTGACAGGAATAGTGGAACCTTATCGGTTTATGATTTTAACGGAGACGTTACCCAGTTTGAAAGTACGGCCGTCTCGAGAGCAGCCCTTCCCGAGCTGTACGAGCAGGCACAGGTTGTTGCAGAGTCCATATCAGGGGTAGCATACACCTATGCGAACGGGTCACCGCTGCCGGCGGCTCCGCTAAAGAACGGGGAACTGATCTCCGTGACGCTCACCTTTGAAGGCGGGGATACGGAGACGGTCACGGTAAAGCTGTTGCAGGATAGAACAGACAAGTAATAAGGACAGGCAGGGGGTGCAGGCGTGAGAAGAGTTATAGGCAATGAACGAGGCGGGGCGACGTTACTGTATGTCTTGATGGTGATGTTGATTCTTCTGGTGCTTGCTCCTGCCATCTTGAATGCAGTGTCTAACGAAGCTACGAGAGATGTGGCCGATACGAATCAACTCATCGCTACGAACCTTGCTGTCAGCGGGATGGAAAGCTTTATTGCATATTTGGATACGTATACGACCGGGGACAGGGAGACGTTCGCGTTAGCTTATCCGGGAAGAAGGATAGAACCGATAACATATACCCTGCCTGATGGAACTCATGTGGAATATGAATTAGATATCAATCCCGGTGATCCTGCAATGGTAAAGGTATGGGTTCGTGCAGGACAAGGCACGCTCGCACGCGAGAAAGAAATCAAATACACGATTAATACCGCTACCTCCTCAAGCGGCAACCCTTATGTGAATACACCGCTGCGAATCCCGGTTCCGGTGACAAACACGGGTGAAATTTATATCGGCGGAGCAAAGACCGACATCGAGACGAACGACATTAAAAATGCGGTCGGCAAAGTGATTGATTATTTTACCGGTGTTGTAGAATCACAAATTGATCAATATGTATCAGGCGCTGTGACCTGCGCCAGCTGCCGCAGCGTGAGCGACATTACAGCTGCTGTCGACGCAGCTCTTGCGAGCAGCGCGGATCGCCCTGTTGCGGTCTATTTTCCGAATTCCATTAACCTAGACAAATTTATTGCCTCATTCGGCACATCACAAAGTCCGGTAGTTCTTATTTTTAATCATCTAACCGTGCAGAACGACGTAACCCTGCAGTTATACGGAAACATGATCGTCAGAGAACATCTCACGTTTCATAATAATGCGGATATTACGTTCTACGGCCAATCCGGCGGGTACGGCAACTTCTATGTCGGCGGGGAATTGTACGCCAAGAACAATCTGGATATTCGCGGAGCGAACTTGATGTATTCCGATAAATTAACATTGGACAATAACACGGATATTGAAGCGGTTTCATTGCTCACGGCTACAAAGCTCACAACGAAGAATAATGTGGAATTACATGTCGGCCTAGACATCATATCAGGGAAGGTCGAAGCCAATAATAATTCGTACATCAAAGCGACTTCCGGTGATTTTTACGTGAAACACAGCTTCACTTCCAAAAACAATTTAGACCTCATCTCGGGAGGTGTCATCGCGATCGGAGGAGAGCTGAACGTAGAAAAACATGACTCGATCCGAACGGGCGGCGGGACGACGACGTTTCCGATTATAAGCGAACCGTCATGGACGCCGGATGGCGGCGGTCCGGTTGCAGAGGTCGGCTGGAACCCTACGCGGCAATAATAGTTTCCCGGGAAAGCGCAGGAAATGACAGCTTGCAACACCAATAAATAGTGAATCGACAAATATTATAATTTTCAGACTTTTATATCGACAAAATCATCCCTTCACACACGAACGTGTATTCTGTACAATGTAAATATGGTATGAAGTGAAGGGAGTACACTATGAATCGTTTAACCGGAAAAGTGTCCTCTATGGAGGAGCTTCTGCAGCTTATAAAATCAACCCCAGAAATTATGGAGAACGTTACGGAATGGCGAACGCTCCCTCCCCGTGAAGCGAAATATTCCGATTTCCCGGCGAATCTCCGGCCCGAGCTGCGAGCGGCGCTGGAGGAGAAGGGGATTACCCGTCTATATACACATCAAGCGGCCGCTTTCGAAGCGATTGCTTCCGGACGTCACGTTGTCACGGTCACGCCGACCGCCTCCGGCAAAACAATGACTTATAATCTGCCTGTCATTCAACAGCTGTTAGAAGATGACAGTTCCCGGGCGCTATATTTATTTCCTACGAAGGCGCTGGCACAGGATCAAGTGGCGGAGCTGCAGGAAACGGTCAACCGGATGGGTGTTGATCTGAAGACGCATACATACGACGGCGATACGCCGCCAACCGTTAGAGCCGCCATCCGCAACGCCGGACATATCGTCGTTACGAACCCCGACATGCTGCATTCCGCCATTCTGCCGCATCATACGAAATGGGTCAAGCTGTTCGAGAATTTGAAATTTATCGTCATCGACGAACTGCACTCGTACAGGGGCGTCTTCGGGAGCCACGTAGCGAACGTAATTCGCCGGCTGAAGCGCATTTGCCGTTTCTATGGCTCCAATCCACAGTTTATTTGCGCTTCCGCGACGATCGCGAATCCGAAGGAGCATGCGGAGAAGCTGATCGGGGAGCAGGTGGCGCTGATTGACAATAACGGAGCGCCCTCGGGCGAGAAGCATTTTATTTTCTATAACCCGCCGGTTGTAAACCAACAGCTTGGCATCCGGAAATCCAGTGTTCTAGAAACCCGTCGTCTTGCGGGACTGCTGCTGAAGCAAGGGATTCAAACCATCGTGTTTGCCCGCAGCCGCGTCCGCGTGGAAATACTGCTGACGTACCTGCAAGATTTGATCAAGAACGAGCTCGGACCGAAGTCCATCCGAGGGTATCGCGGCGGTTACTTGCCGAAGCAGCGGCGCGAGATTGAGAGGGGCTTGCGGTCCGGTGAAATCCGCGGTGTTGTTTCCACGAACGCGCTTGAGCTCGGCATTGATATCGGCCAGCTGCAAGCCTGTGTATTGAATGGCTTTCCGGGGACGATCGCGAGAACTTGGCAGCAAGCCGGGCGCGCGGGGCGGCGCAATGAGACGGCAATCACATTCCTTGTTGCGAGCAGCAATCCGCTGGATCAATATGTGATTCAGAATCCGGAATATTTCTTCGCGAGAACCCCAGAGCAGGCTCGCATTCATCCTGACAATCTGCTCATTCTGCTCGATCACGTCAAGTGTGCGGCATACGAGCTTCCTTTTCAGGCTGGAGAGTCGTTCGGCGAGGAAAGATTAGAGGATTTGCTTGAGTTTCTTGTGGAAGAACGTGTGCTTCATCAGAATAATGGACGATACTACTGGATGGAGCAAAGCTTTCCGGCGAATAACATCTCGCTCCGCTCCGCGGCGCAGGAGAACATCATTATTATTGATATGTCGAACGGGCATAAGGTCATCGGCGAGGTAGATCGTTTCAGCGCGCAGACTCTTGTTCACGAGGAGGCGATCTATATCCACGAGGGCGTACAGTACCAAGTGGAGAAGCTCGATTATGAAGAGAAAAAGGCATACGTCCGCGAAGTTGATGTCGATTACTATACGGATGCGAACTTGGCGGTGGAACTGAAGGTGCTGCATGCCGATAAGGAGCGGGAATGCGGCGGTACCGGATATTCAGCACATTACGGCGAAGTGACGGTCAACGCCCGGGCGACGATCTTTAAGAAGATTAAGCTGCGTACTCACGAGAATATCGGTTCAGGACCGATTCATCTTCCGGAGGAGGAGCTTCATACGAGCTCCTATTGGATTCAATTCCCGGACGAGCTTGGCGGGATGAAGACGGCGAACGATCTGCAATTCGCGCTGCTCGGACTTTCGAACGTGCTCATTCACATCGCGCCGCTCTATCTGATGTGTGATCCGCTTGATATTCGGGTGGTGCCGCAGGTCAAGGCGGTACAGTCGAAGCTCCCTACGATCTTCTTCTATGACCGCTATCCCGGCGGTGTCGGATTAAGCGAGAAGCTTTACGATCTGCATGAAGAATTGCTGCAGGAAGCGCGGCGCGTCATCTCCGGCTGCGGCTGCTTAAGCGGCTGTCCGGCCTGTGTCGGACCGATCGAGGAGGTAGGATTGATGGGGAAATCGCTAGCCCTTGAACTTTTGAATCGGATGGTTGGAGCTTATGAACGGAGGGCTTAGGGAACGGCTGGGCCGTTTAACGAAGAGCGGTAACGCCGTCCCGCGGCCGGTTGAGCCTGTCGAGGAGCAGCAGCATGAGGAGCCGGAAGCGGAGGCGTGGGCGAAGCTGGGGTTTACGTTACGGGTGGGACCCGGAGGCGCATGCTTCGTGCGCGACGCGCATTTCGAGCCGGCGCACCGGCATGGCTTGTTCAGTGTAAGGGAGTTGGCGGCCGTGGGAGATACGCTGCAGCGGCTTGATCCCACAGGACGCTCCGTGGAGCCGGAGAAGCTGCTGTTTCTCGACACGGAGACTACGGGCTTGGGACAAGGCGCAGGCAACGTGCCGTTTCTCATTGGCGTCGGTTGGTGGACGGCCGGAGGCTTTACCGTTCGCCAATATGTCATCCGTCACCCTGGGGAGGAAGCGGCGATGCTTGCCATGCTTGCCGAGCTGTTGCCTCAATTTACGCATCTCGTTACATACAACGGACGCACCTTTGACTGGCCCCTTGTGAAAAACCGATTCGTGATGCACCGGCTGACGATGCCGAAGGATCCGCTTCACTTCGACTTTCTGTATCCGTCCCGAGCCTTGTGGCGCACGACGATGCCTTCTTGCCGCCTGGGCGCGGTGGAGGAGGCGAAGCTAGGCGTCATTCGCGAGGAGGATGTGCCGGGTTCCCTTGCGCCGGCGTTATATTTTCAATACTTGGCGGAGCGGGATGTAACCGTGCTGGGAGGCGTGTTTCAGCATAACGAGCGCGATATTTTGACGCTGCTGTCACTCGCGATTCACTTTGGACGATTGCTCCAGGGAGGAGCCGAGTTATCGGAACTGTCGCCCGCGGAGCTGCTGCGCCTCGCGCTTTGGTACGAACGGCTAGGCTTTGCTCAAGAAGCGGAATCGGTGATGTCCGAGCTTGCTTCACGCCCCGTCAATGAGGCGGTTATAGAGCATGGTGAGGCAGCACAATATTATAAGCGGCATAAACGGTGGGCAGAGGCTGTTCGACTGTGGCGAGCGCTCGCCGAATATGCGTCAGGCCGCCGGCTTGTGTCGCTTGAGCCTTATATCGAGCTATCTATGGCTTACGAGCACAGGCTTAAGGATTTGGATGAGGCATTGTACTGGGCTGAAGAAGCCCTGCGGAGCGCAGAGCTGCGCCTCTCGCTCTCCCGCGCTGGAGGAGACGGGAAGCTCCGGGAGCAGCTCGAAGACATCCGCAAACGCAAGGCTCGTTTAATGCGAAAGAATAGGAGAGAACAACTTGATTAAAGCAATCGGAACCGTTGCCGTGTACGTAGACGATCAACAGGCAGCAAAGCAATTCTGGACGGAGAAGGTCGGTTTTGAAGTTGTCGCGGAACGTCCGATGGGCCCGAACGCCCAATGGTTAGAAGTAGCGCCTCCTGGAGCTCAAACCCGTTTGGTGCTATACCCGAAAGCGATGCTTCCGGGTTCGGAGGGGATGAGAGCATCCATTGTCTTTGAATGCGACGATGTTATGGGCACCTATCAAGCTATGAAGATGAAAGGCGTCACCTTTGTTGGTGAGCCGGATCAGATGCATTGGGGGACTTACGTGCAATTCGAAGACGAAGATGGAAATACGTTTTTGTTGAAGGGGTAGTTACAGCGGGGGCAGTCACCTACGAAGCGGTGGCTGTCCTTTTTTTTACCGCCCAGACTTGTCAGGAAAGTACAAACGTCCGGTCAACCGTTATTTTGCGGATTGACCGGTCAGCTCCTTGATCCATTCGAATCCCTCACGGACAAATTGTGAAGTAGGTTCACTGTGGGGGGTATGCTCGAAAATAAAGGTGACGTCGGTGCAATCGGATAGAAACTTGACTACATCTCCGAGTGGGGTATGGATCCCGTCAGTTTCATGCGAGGGGTGCATCGGAATCCACCAATACTTGCCGTCCGGATGATGATGGACGTGATGCAGGTGTACGACTTTAATTTGCGGTTTCCATCGCGTGAGCGTATGCAGCAGGGCGTCCCCTTTGGCAATGAGCAGATCTCCAACATCCATGCAAAGCCCGCCGATATTTTGCCACCATTGCGTCGGGGTTTGATCAAACTGCTCAATCCCGCTGGATGACTTATTGAATCCAAGCTTCGGTTCACAGATGATAGAAATCGAGTATTTCTGTTGAATTTCCGAAAGGCGTATCAAGCCTTCACGAATCAAATCATCGGCATTCCACGGAATCTCATTTAAGTACGGGTAATGCACGAGTATGTATTCGGCGCCGAGAGCACTTAGCTTCTCTGCACTTTGTTCCAGCTGTTCCCATGCAACGCTAGGCTCATACTGTATCTTCTGGAGTAAATCATTCTTGCTCTGGGTGCGGAACAGAGGTGCATGTACACCGAAGGTCACAGCATGCTTCTCCCTCAACTCGAGGAACCGGGCAAAGTCATCTTCACTCGCAAATTCTCCGATCTCGATATGGTCAATCCCGTCCCAGAACAGTTCTTGAAGCAACGCTCCGTCCGACAAGATTGTGCTGCCGGATACTCCTAGTCGAGGTGCCATCTTATATTGCACGCCCTTTCTCTAAATTCAACCTATGGTTGATTCGTATTCATCCGTAACGTTTTTGTCTCTTTTTCCCCCATTAATAAAATGAAGGAAAGAAACAATCGGGTGGTGAAGATGTGGAACTTCCAATGGGAGCTATAATTATAAGATTACGCAAAAAACATGACGTAACGCAAGAAAAGCTTGCGGAATATCTAGGAATCTCTTTTCAAGCAGTTAGCAAATGGGAGAATGGGACAGCCTTCCCTGATATTACGCTGATTCCTGCATTGGCCAATTTTTTGGGCGTAACGGCGGATGAGCTGTTTGGAATCGGAGTGCAGGAGAACCAGAGGAAAGTGGATGAGTACGAGCGCGAATACGCCCGGCTTTCTTCACTTGGTGACATTAAAGGGATCATAGCACTTATGCGCGGAGGACTGGAACAGTTTCCTAAGCATTACCGGTTTATGTTGTATCTTGCGGGGGGTTGGGCAGGCTGAACACTTTCAATGCAACAGAAGGGGAACTACAACGAAGTGTTGAGGAAGCCGTAAGGTTATGCGAAACAATTTTGGAGGAGTGTAAGGAAGATAATGTGAGACATCAGGCAATTCGTTTACTAAGTCTTCACTATTCGTCACTGGGCAGGCACGCTGAAGCGGAATCACTTGCTTACAGTTTACCGGAAATAGACCTCAGCAAAGAACCCTTATTAGAAAGAATCTACACAGGGGACGCAAAAGTAAAACACACGAAGAGGAATCTCCTAAAGTTTGTGGATATGGCATCAAATTCCTTAGTACGACTAGCATTTGATAAAGAAATGGGGAATGGGCTTTCCCATCACGAAAAAATCGAACACATCCTGGCTGCAAATCGGTTGTACGAGATTATCATTTCTGATGGGAACTATCTCTATTACCATTGTAGATTGGCGTGGGATCGGAGCGTGAAATGTTGCTTTTTCGAATGAACGAATCTGTATTTGATAACATCAGAGATACCCAGCAATTTATTGAACTTCATGAAAGGCTGGTCAAATCCGGCATATAAACCAATCCCTAATCTGCTGATTATTTACGTAACGCTTGCTTCCTCCTACACTGTGAACGTAGGCAGGCGAAGGAGGGGAACCATGAATCCAAGAGTACCGAATACGTTTCGCAACCCCATCTTACCGGGCTTCTATCCGGATCCATCCATCTGCAGAGCAGGGGAGGATTACTACCTCGTAACCTCTAGTTTCGAATATTTTCCCGGCGTGCCCATCTTCCACAGCAAGGATTTGGTGAACTGGAGGCAGATTGGCCACGTACTGGATCGTCCGTCGCAATTAAACTTAGACGGCACACCGTGTTCGAAAGGGATTTATGCGGCGACCATCCGTTACCATAATGGAATATTCTACATGATCACGACATTCGTAGAGAGTGCGGAAGGGGCCAGACGTAACTTCTACGTGACTGCCAAGGATCCTGCCGGCCCTTGGTCCGATCCCATCTGGTTGGAGGATGCTCCGGGTATAGATTCTTCCTTTTTCTTCGACGATGACGGCAAGGCCTATGTGATGGCCAACCGCCGCCCGCCGAATGGGCAATTGTACCCGAAGCATATGGAGATATGGCTGCAGGAAATCGATCTCGCATCAGGTAAGCTCGTTGGCGAGCGTCATAGTCTTTGGGATGGCGCTATGAAATTCGTTCACGCCCAGGAAGGGCCTCATATTTACAAGGTTGACGGCTATTATTATTTGCTCATCGCCGAGGGAGGCACTGGACACACACATTCCGTCACCGTTGCTCGCAGCCTTCAACTTACTGGCCCATATGAAAGCAATAAATCGAATCCGATTTTAACCCATCGTCACCTCGGACAATCGGCCCCAATAGTAAACGTCGGCCATGCGGATCTGATCGAGACGCAGAACGGCGAATGGTGGATGGTGTGTCTCGGATCCCGGCCTTACGGCGGATATTACCGCAATCTCGGAAGGGAAACGTTTCTCGTTCCGGTCGTATGGGAGGACGGGTGGCCTGTCGTCAACCCCGGCAGAGGCATTGTTGAATTCGAACATCCGCGTCCGAATCTGCCGGAGCACCGCTGGCCAACGCTATCTGCATGTGATTCCTTCGAAGCGGAAACCCTCGATGATCGCTGGAACTTTCTTCGCACGCCGCGCGGAGATTTCTGGAGCTTACGAGAGCGGCCCGGCTGGCTCCGTCTGCGCCTGAAACCGGAGACCGTAACACAGTTCGAGAATCCGAGCTTCGTCGGACGGCGCCAGCAGCATATGAATTTTGCCGTCCGCACCGTGATGGAGTTTGAACCGAAGCGGGAAGGCGAGTCCGCAGGCGTGGTGATGCTGCAAAGCAACGACTTTCATTACCGGTTTGAGTATTCATTAACAGACGACGTTCGCACGGTTCGCCTTGTTGAGAGAAAGCAAGGGCAGGAGAGGGTTATCGCCGCACATCCATACTCCTCTGGCCGGATCTACATGAAGATCGAAGCAACCGGACAGTCGCTGCGTTTCGACTTCGCGGCAAACGCCGAATCGTGGATCCTGTTAGCCGAACACGTAGACGGCACACTGCTAAGCACGGACATAGCAGGCGGTTTTGTTGGGACCTACATCGGTCTATATGCAACGAGTAACGGTCACATCAGCGATAACGCCGCAGATTTTGATTGGTTTGAATATATTGGAGATTAAGCAGTTGGTACCAAAAAAGATAGCCCAAAAGCGCCTTGTACGATGTTCATCCGATGATAGTATGTAGAATGGGAAAAAAGAGTAAAGCGGGTGACAACTTGGTACAAATCCAACTGCTGACGGAGTTAAAACAAAGCATGCTGCAAGAAATACCAAGAGCGGTAAAAGAGTTCAAGCTATCCAATGGGGATGAGGTATGTTACATATCTTTACTCGGAACGAATTATGAGCCGCTCCTTGGATTAATCACACTCGGAATTAAATCCTGCCGGGATGAGATGCTGCAAGAAGGGTCGATAGACAAGCTGTGGAAATCAGGGGCGATGCCTTGCCAATATCAGATCGGCTTAGAAAAACTGCCTGTCTCCTTCGCTGAAAAACAGGAGCAATTCGTGGATCTCCACCGCAACGGAGACCAGTGGGAGGATGCTTGTGACGTTTGTCGGCAAATCCGCTGCGAAGTTGCTTATCAGCTGAACGGTTTGAATTGGTCAACAACGATTCCCGTTACAGATGATTTTGTCGTCTATTCCGAATGGGAAGCGATCGATGTGAAGAACGGTGATCTAGAAAGAAGCATCCCGAAGGACAAGCTTTCGCTTCTGAAGGAGCGGGGATTGTTATTGAATTAAAACAAAGTTGTAATAAAAGGGAAACTCCTAAGAGCTATGGAAATAATAGAGAATCGATCAGCTCTGGAGGGAGTAACCCAAATATGAATATTTCATTTATACCTGTAGGTCAAGAAGCGGATGAACTTGTAGAGTTCCTTACTGCCGAACGATGGCCTTACCATGGGACGGAGAATCCGGCAGCGTCCATTATTCGCGAAGCCTTCGCCAATGGCGCTTATCATCATGAGCATACAAGAACGTTCTGGATTGTTGAGAGTGAGGGAGGCACAAAGGTTGGCTTGATTCGGCTGTTCGACGTAGCGGACCCGAACGTTTCCTTCGATCTTAGGATCCTAACAGGATTTCGGGGCAGAGGAATCGGCCGGCTCGCATTAGAATGGATCGCTTCATATGTGTTTACCGAATTTCCGGATGTCATCCGCGTCGAAGGCCATACGAGGGTAGATAATGCGCCGATGCGAGCTCTTTTTGAAAAATGTAACCGATTCGTTCTCGAAGCATACCACCGCAAGTCGTGGCGGCAGTCCGGTCAGTTGTATGATACTGTTACGTACGCAGTCATTCGCGAGGATTGGGAGAACGGCCGGATTACGCCCATTCCCTGGAAGGTGCGATAGCATCTTTGAAAACAATTTAGTAGACCGGTAGATTCGCCGTTTCTCAAGTAATTATCCTGACATCTCATATCGTATCTGAAAAATGAAAGGATGATCACGGAAATGGCGATCATTCAAGTGTTTCCAGGAGGGACCATTCAAGCTGCAGTCGATGCCGCAGGATCAGGTGATGTCGTTCTGGTTCACGATGGTGTTTATAATGAGACGGTTACTATCTCAGGTGCAGTAAACAAACACTTTATTCGGGTCGTCGCCAGGAATCCCCATAGGGCTATTTTAGATTCCGATAATACTTTAGCGAATGCCTTCATATTAGATGAAGTGAATGGGGTGGAAATCAACGGATTTGTCATTCGGAATTATTTCAATAGAGGGATTGTATTAGACGCGGATGCTGATAACGGGAATAATAATCGGATTGTAAACAATCGAATCCAAAATACTGGCGAAATCGGAATCTTGGTTGAGGGTAGCGGGAACTTGCTGTGGAAGAATGAAATTCAACAGGTTGCCAGAGGGATTGAGATGGAAGAATTTAATGGGAACTGGATTATTCAGAATACAATACGGGATGCTACGGAAGAAACAATCCATTTTGATTCGTGCGAATTATGTGCCGTGATCGGAAATGTATTCTACGGGGTCGTTGAGTTATTTGAGAATACCAATTTGTTCATGAACAATAAAGTATTTGGTAACGTTCAAATAGGCGACTCAGATAACGTTCTCATTCAGAATGAAATCCATAGTGCGAACGGAGATGGAATACTCATCACTGAAGCAGAAGAACCAAACACCTATATCGCTGAAAATAAAATCACAGGCTGCCAACAAAGCGGAATCGAAATTCCCAGCGACTTCAATATCATCGAAAACAATAAGATTGAACACAACCGTGACAGCGGCATTCTCTTCAATGCAGGCGCAACAGGGAACTTGATTTTAAGAAATAAATTTGACGATAATGAGCCGAGAAATGTGACCGACAACGGCGTGAACAACAACTACATTCAGAACGATTTTGATTGACGGATCAGAGCCAACAAACGGCAAGCCCCAACAGCGGGTTTGCCGTTTTACTTTTTTTCACATAAAGTATTGACAAAATATTCTTCTCGACATAAATTAAGTATATGAACAGATGCTCATATATGAATATTTAAAGGGGATATACTATGGAAGCGAAGGACCATTCATTTCTCGCACCGGAAACCGTTGAAGATGTTTCTCAAATTTTCAAAGCATTGGCCGACCCGACTCGGATTCGCATTCTTTATATGCTGTCCCAAGAAGAGTGTTCTGTGAACCACCTCGCAGAAGTGTTGGAGATCAGCCAATCTGCCGTTTCGCATCAATTAAGCTTGCTGCGTACGATGCGACTTGTGAAATACCGCCGCGAGGGGACAACGATGATGTATTCCTGCGACGACTCTCATGTGATTTCATTGCTGAAGCAGGCTATTCACCATTGCGAGCATAATTAGGAGGGGTAAGGATGCATCATCACCACCATCACCATAGTCATGATCACGATCATCACCACGGACACGGCCATGCACATCATCACGGGCACACGCATGGGGATCCGAACGGGAATAAACAGGGCTTAATCATTGCGTTAACGATTACCGTTGGCGTCATGTTATTGGAATTTTTCGGCGGACTCATTACGAACAGCTTGGCGCTCTTGTCCGACAGCGGCCATATGTTAAACGATGCGAGCTCTCTTGCTTTAAGCCTTGTTGCGATCTGGTTCGCTGCAAAGCCGGCATCGCCGAACAAAACTTATGGATTTTACCGTTTTGAAATTTTAGCAGCACTTTTTAACGGGATTACCTTATTTATTGTGGCCGGGTTCATTATCCATGAAGCTTATGAACGGTTCCAGCATCCTCCGACCGTAGCCGGCGGATCGATGATGCTGATTGCGTCAATCGGCTTAGCTGCGAATTTAGTAAGCGCTTGGTTTTTAATGAGCAAGGGCGATGTGAAAAACAACGTAAATCTCCGAAGCGCGTATCTTCACGTGTTAGGGGATGCGTTGGGCTCCGTCGGGGCCATCGTTGCAGGCTTGTTGATGTTGGCGTTCGGTTGGTATATCGCGGATCCGATCATCAGCGTATTGGTCGCTCTTCTCATTCTGAAAGGGGCATGGGGGATCATCAAGCACACGGTTCATATTTTGATGGAAGGCACCCCGGTTACAGTGAACCAAGTTGAAGTGAAAGAAACGTTAGAGGCTATCGAAGGGGTTGTTGAGGTACATGACCTGCACATCTGGACGATCACCTCAGGGTTGGATTCGCTTAGCTGTCACATCGTGATGGAGGATGATCGGGACAGCCAGATGATTTTGCAGCAGGCCATTCAATTCATTGAGGACCGGTTCAAAATTCAGCATACAACCATTCAGGTTGAAACCTCACAGATTCATCATAAGTCGATGAAAGTATAGGGGACAGCACAA
>Ga0182742_1002970_pt1 | contig 17499 bp, 19 predicted proteins | sample eDN5th37CBELigMG_FD_128880 | JGI IMG/M metagenome (GOLD analysis project Ga0182742, IMG submission 128880) | Enriched Miracle-Growth compost microbial communities from Emeryville, California, USA - eDNA 5th pass 37_C BE-Lig MG (version 2)... ...
AAAGACCCGCTTGATCACCCCGATCGCGTGCTCGACCTTCGAGCGCACTTTGGACTTGGTGCGGTTCTTCGCCTTGATCGTCTCATCCACCCGCCGGCCAAAGCGATAACGACGGTGGGTCAGTCGTTCGAAGGCTATACGGGTACTTGTAAAATCAACCACTTGCGGCGCTTGCCAACCCGCATTCCAGGCACAGTCAGGCACAATTTGGTCACAGGCAATCTGAGCTGGGCACGAAAAGTGAACGCATCACGCCGTCGTTGAAAGTGCGTGCTCCCTTGGCCTTGCGATGAGATTGCACACTGATTTCAGTGCTGGCATTATGCATGCATGGCCATTCAGATCACAATCCGTGATGTTCCCGAGAAGGTCCGGGACGAACTCGCCGCTCGCGCAGCCCTGCAAGGGAAGTCAATGCAAGAGTACCTGCGCGCCGAGCTGGAGCGTCTGGCCGCTCGCCCCTCCGTGGACGCGTGGTTGCAACAGGTGCGAAGGAGAAAACGCGCCTCGAAGACGCGCCTTTCTTCAGGACGGATCCTGAGAGAACGCGACGCTGATCGACGTTGAGCACCGTCGTCGACGCATCCGTCCTGGTCGCCGCGCTGGTCGATTCTGGCCCGCACGGCGAATGGGCTGAAGGGGTCATTGCAGCCGGATCGCTGCATGCCCCAGAGCTCGCGCGTGTCGAAGCCGCCAACATCCTGCGCAGACTTGAACGTGCGAAGGAACTCACCACGGCAGAAGCCAATGCGGCGTACGAGGATTTGATGCAGCTCAATATGGAGTTGTTCTCCTTCGACCCCTTCGCAGAACGTATTTGGGAACTTCGCCACAACATCACTTGCTACGATGCGTGGTACATTGCGGTTGCAGAGGCACTGAAATTGCCGCTTGCAACGTTGGATGAGCGCCTTTCCAAGGCAAAAGGTGCGACCTGCGACTTCCTGACGCCTCGCAACCGATAGAGGGCCGCGGAGCAGGAAGACGAGAACCGCGCAGGTCACCGCAGCACCACCCGCCCTCCACCAAAAACGTGTAGCGATCGCGAAGATCGTCCTTGACCCCGCTACCACCGCTCATCGGTCAATTCGAAGTCGCTTCGCGCGGCATCGATGACTGCTTGCGGGTTCTGCTGAAAGACGTCGGCCGGGCGCGCTCCATCGAGGTGGCCGTGGCGGTGGAATAGCCATAGCGCTTGACGCCAGCCGCTTCGATCCTTTGGCGGAATCCGCAGGCGAGCCACAGTCGCGCACGATCACCAGCCGGAAGGGCTCCTTGGGGTTGCGGAAGCGGTGGGCCAGCCATTCGCATCGCACCTTGTTGGGGATACTCGAGCGACCGGGTCGCCGGGTTTCGACGTGCTCGGTCTGCCCTCATCGTGCCAGGCCGCGATTTCACGATCTCGCAGGATAGTGGTGAACACCTCGCCGCTACTAGCCTGTGCTCATGGTTTCGCGCCGACGACCTCGACGAGTTCGGCGACGACTTGTAGGTCTTCGCCGTCACTGCCTGTCAACACGATGGGCTCGAAGTCCGGATTGAGGGGCTTGAGGGTGATGCGCTCGTGCCGCCACGAATCGCCCTCGGCAATCTTCTCGCTCTTATAGCGCTTGACGGTATAGCGCTGGCCGGACTCGGGATCGGTCGCGTCGCGCAGTTGGACGAGGACGGTCTTGCCCTGGCGCGTGCCTTCGACCGGAGCGCGGAAGAGGCAAAACGCGCCATCCGGAATCGCGGGCTCCATCGACTTGCCGACAACCTGGGCGACGAACATGCCCTTGCCCAAGCGGTGGCGCGACTCGACCGAGACCCACTCGAAGCCGTCGTCCTTGATGTGCTGCGGATCGCTGAAGGCGCCCGCCGCCGCCTTGAGCGGCACCAGCGGTACGCACGTCACGTAGCGATCTTTCCTTGATCCCTCGACGAGCCGCAACCCGGCCGGCAAAGCGCGCGTGGGCGCCTCCGTAAGAGTCTCCTCAGCAGACCGCAAGCGCTTGTACGCCTGCGATGCCATCCGATCGCTGACGACGTCGCGGAACGGCGCATCGTTCATGTACCGGACGAAGATCTCTTCGTTCTGGTCCATCCGCTCGACAAAAAGACGCTCGAGCAGGTTTCTGAACACGAGTGCGAACTTGTCCTCCGGGTTGACGGCCGCGGCCTGGCGCAGCCCGTCGTCCGTGACTGCCGCTGCGACGATCTGGTCGAAGAAAAGCTGGTCCGCCTGATTGAAGTCCGTGCCGAAGCGCTCGTTCAACAGGTCGACAAGTTGCGACAACGGAACCTCTTCCGTGCGCACGAGCCCTGAGCCGACTTCCTTCGGGCCGTCCAGCGGCTTGGCCTCTCCCTCCTCGAGCGAGATCGATCCCTCGCTGATCTTCTGCAGGCGGTAGTACTCAAGCCGCACATCGTCGTCGAACTGATAGGTCGGACCGCCGCGCCGCCGGGGCAGCTTGGCCGCGAGGTGACGCAGGAAAACGTACAGCCGCTCGAGGTCGGAGTCCTGGTATGGAATGACCTGGCTCAGGAAGGCGTACAAGTTGCGGAACGCCTGAACCTTGCCGCGCCAAAGCTCCGCCTCTTCCTCTTGGTCCCGCTGCAACACCGTGAACCGCGAAACGGCCGGATCCAGTGCCGCATTCATTGCCTGATGATCCTGCACGCTCTGGCGTTGCTTCGGCTTGAAGTAGACCGCGCAGAACCGCTCGAGCTCTTCATCGAGATAAACGCCGGAGGCGTCCAGCTCACCCTTGATCGCGTACATCCGGGCCGGATCGACCTCTTCGCCCATCTCGGCGCCTTCGTAGTACGCCTTGAAGGCCTCGCGGATCTCCTCGCGATCGTTCACGAAGTCGAGCACGAACGTATCCTCCTTGAGGGGATGCGTGCGGTTGAGCCGCGAGAGCGTCTGCACTGCCTGGATTCCGGCGAGCCGCTTGTCCACGTACATCGTGTGAAGCAGTGGCTGATCGAAGCCGGTCTGGTACTTCTCCGCCACCAGCAGCACCTGGTACTCCTGCGTGGCAAACTTCTCCGGCAGCTCCTTCTCACGAAGGCCACTGTTCATCTGCACTTCGGTGTATTCGACGCCCGGCAGCTTGTCGTCCACCACTGTGCCGGAGAAGGCGACCAGCGTCTTGATCGCGTAACCCTTCTTCCTGATGTACTCGTCGAAACTCTGCTTGTAGCGCACTGCCTCCAGCCGCGAGCCGGTGACAACCATCGCCTTGGCCCGGCCGCCGATCTTGTGGCGCGTGACGGCCTGGAAGTGCTCGACCATCACCTCCGTCTTCTGCGCGATATTGTGTGGATGGAGGCGAAGAAATCGCGCCAGCGCCCGGGCCGCCTGCTTGCGCTCTACATTGGGGTCGTCCTCGCACGTCTTGAGCAGCTTGTAGTAGGTGGCGTAGGTCGTGTAGTTCTTCAACACATCGAGGATGAATCCTTCCTCGACCGCCTGGCGCATCGTGTAGCGGTGGATCGGCTCGCCGTTACGACCGAACACCGCCAGCGTCTTGTGTTTCGGCGTGGCCGTGAACGCGAAGAAGCTCAGGTTCGCCTGCCGGCCGCGCTTGGCCATGCTGCGGAAAAGCTCTTCCATGTCCTCGAGCCCTTCCTCTGCCGCGCGCTGCCGCGCCTCCTCGCGCAGGCCCTGGCCGCCGAGCACCTCCTTCAAATCGGTCGCAGTCTCTCCACCCTGCGAGCTGTGCGCCTCGTCGATGATCACTGCGCAGCGGCGCGTCGGAAGGATGCCCGTGCCCTGCTCGCCGCGCTCTTCGGCCAGCTTCAGTAGCTGCCGCGAGACGAAGGGGAACTTCTGGAGCGTAGTGATGATGATTGGGACCGCGTTCTCCAGGGCCTCCGCGAGCTGCCGCGAGCGCTCGTCGATCTGCTGCACCACGCCGCGCTTGTGCTCGAACTGGTAGATCGTGTCCTGAAGCTGCTGATCGAGCACCACGCGATCGGTGACGACGATGACGCTGTCAAACACGCGCTGGTTGCTCGCATCGTGCAGGGAGGCCAGTCGATGCGCGAGCCAGCCGATCGTGTTGCTCTTGCCGCTGCCCGCCGAGTGCTCGACGAGGTAGTTGTGCCCGGCGCCCTCGCTGCGCGCCGCCTCCACCAGCCGGCGCACCGCGTCGAGTTGGTGATAACGCGGGAAGATCATCGACTCAACCTTCACCTTGCGGCCCTGCTCGTCCCGCTTCTCATCGATCTGCAGATGCAGGAAGCGCGCGAGGATGTCGAGCAGGCTGTCGCGGGCCAGCACTTCCTCCCAGAGGTATGCAGTGCGGTAGCTTCGTCCGTTCGGATCGGGCGGGTTGCCGGCCCCGCCGCCGTCGCCCTTATCGAACGGCAGGAAGTGGGTCGCGGCGCCGGCCAGCCGTGTGGTCATGCGCACGCATTCGGTATCGGCCGCGAAGTGCACCAGTGTGCGCCGCTTGAACTCAAAGATCGGTTCACGGGGATCGCGGTCGTGCCTGTACTGCCACAGGGCGTTGTCTACTGTCTGTCCGGTGAGCGGGTTCTTGAGTTCGATCGTCACGACCGGGACGCCGTTCAGGCTCAGCGTGACGTCAAGCGACTTCTCCGAGCGCGCCGAGTAGCGAAGCTGCCGCGTGATGCCGAGCCGGTTCGCCTTGTAACGAGCCTCGAGCTCCGGGTTGAGTTCGTGGGCCGCCTTGAAGTACGCCACGCGCAGCGTTCGCCCGTAGCACTTGAAGCCGTGGCGCAGCGTGGCGAGCGAGCCGTTCGCGTCCATCCACTTGCAGAGGTCGGCGAGAATTTGCTCACCCGTCTTCGAGCCGTGCAACGCTTCCAGCTTTGCCCATTCCTTGGGCTGGGTTTCGCGGATGAACGCGAGGACCGTCTCGGGGAAGATCGCGCGCTCGCGGTCGAAGCCCTCGCGATCGAGGGGGACGTACCCGCGCTCGAGGAGATGCACCTCAATGACGGTCTCATACGCGGCCTCGGAGTGTCTGAACGTCACGATCCACCTCGCATGAGGCCAAGACGAATACCCAGTTCTCTCAGCATCACGAACGTGTCCTTGTAGGTGACATTGAACTGCACGCAGACATCCGGTAGCAGCACACGGTTCCTGGACTCAGGGCGTGGCTGCTCGTTCGTCACAACCACAGCTCCGTGCACCATCGAGAAGGCCACCAGCCAGCCATCCGCTTCGGTCGCGAATTTCGCCTTCGCGCGATCGTAGTACTGAGGATTCCGCTGCACCCAGAGCATCACCTCGGTAAACGCCGCGGTTACGGCATTGCTATTGGAATCCAGAAAGAACGCCTCGGGCACTTTCTTGGTGACCCACTGCACCAGATCCTCTTCCTTGCGTCCGAGCAGCAGCTCACCACGGATGCGGTCGAGGCTGCCGATTCGGCCGCGCTCATGCTGCTGAAGCAGAGCGTCCCAGAATCCAGGGCACAGGTCGAAGGCGTAGTAGGCGTTCTTCGCGGCGATGAAGACGTCCGAGTCGAGCAGGAAGCTGGGCGCACCGCTCATGCCAGCAGATCCAATCCGAGACGTCGGACGTACTGCTGAAAGGCGCCGCCGCGGAGCCCCGTGAGGTCATACGCTTCCTTGAAGGTCAATCGTCCGGCCATGGCGGCGCGCGCAACGCTGATTGCGAAACTCGCTCCGACCCGTGTGTTCTGGTTGTTGTAGAAGTCGCCGCCGCTGGTCTTCCTGGCCTGCCGCCGCTCTCGCTGGGTGTACGCGGCGTAGAACTCAAAGAACGCGTCGCGGCTCACGAGCCGCAGATCCATCGCGCGGCGTCCGGCAACGACCGGACTCACCTTGAAGTACCGAGCGACCCGTTCGAAGGCGTCCGCCGAGCGTCGCACCGCATGCCAGTGCTCGCGAAGTTCGCGCGCCGGCACCAGGAACTCCGCCGCCGCCCGATCGCAAAATCTCTCGACGCGGCCATCTCCGGGAATAATCCCTTCGAACCCCGAGATGCCTTCGCCCTCGGGCCCCACCCACACATGAGCGAGTTCATGCGCCAGCGTGAACATTTGTGCGGACTTTGCATCGGCGCCATTCACGAAGATGAGGGGTGCATGGCGATCGGTGAGCGCGAAGCCGCGGAACTCCTCCACGTCGAGCTTGCGGTGTGTGTTGTTGCCGACGACGCCGTTGATAACGGCCATGATGCCGAGAGCTTCGATGCGGCCGCGCAGTTCAAGCACGGCCGCCTGCCAGCTCGGCACCGCACCGGCCCATCCGTCATCGAGCCCCACGGCTCGGCGCATCTCGCGGCCGACCGCTTCCGGGTCGTCGCTCAAACGGGCTGTGCCCACAAACTCCAGCGGTTCCGCCTCGGCCTCGATGCGCTCCTCCCGCAGCCAGTCTTGCCGACGCTGCATTGCGTAGATCGTATCGAGCAGCTCCGGACTCGGCCGCCGCAGGCGCGCATCTCGAATGGTGCGGAAATCGGGAATGGGCAACGGCTCGTCCGGCGGTTCGGGAAGGAACAGGTAACCGAACGGCGTGTGCGTGGCTTTCGCGAACGCCTCGAGCTGGTTGACGGTGGGTTGCTTCTCGCCACGCTCCCACCTGGGGAACTGGGGAAAGCGCGCTGCGACGTCGCGCATATCGAGCCTCGCGCGTTCACACGCCCAGCGCAAGAGCTCGGGATTGACGGCGACGCGAGTCACCCGGCTGCCCCCACGTCGATCTGGCCGGTCACGGCTGCGGCGATGAGAGCGGAGCGGCGCTCTTTGAGCAGGGCGATGGTTCGTTCGGTGGCTGCGCCCAGTTTGTCGAGCCTCGCGGTTTCGCTAGCGATGTACGCGACTATGAAGTGCTGCTCGTCGAGCGGAGGCACCGGGATCCAGACGTTTCGTACCACTTCCTGGTTGATATTCTGCATGGAGTTACTCGCGCCGGTCGCGGTACGCTCGAAATCGAACCTTCCCGCAGGCGTGCGCAGGTAGTAGACCAGAAGCCTCTTGAACAATCTGGCTGTATCCACGTGAAGTCGGTACAGTTTGTCGCTGAGAAGAAGATGCGGCCGGACGTCGCCCACAATCGCCGTGCTGCCAAGAAGCTCGGTCGTATTAGCTCTGCTCATCAGGACGTCGCCGGATCTGACCTCAAGCTCCCGGAGCGGGGCTTCGTGATCCGGCAGTCGTTTGTTTTCTTCGGGATCGAATGCATCACCGTTGACACATCCCGCCTTGAGCACCCCCCAATCCTCCGGGCCAGCCGCAACCGCTTCGCATTGCGGCGACCACCCCTGCTCAATGTGGTCGATGTGGAACTTGAGTCGCTCCGCAGCCCAATGCGCCGGAATCTCGCCGAGCCAAGGGATGCCGGAGTCGCGGAGCGGGGCGTGTGGGTCGAGGCCGCGCGTGACGGCACGTGTGATGAGCGCGCGGCGCTTCTCGGCCAACAGCGCGAGCAGCCGCTCCTTCGCTGCGATCAACGCATCGATCCGCGCCGTTTCGCGGTCGAGGTAGTCGGCGATCGCTCGCTGCTGGGACAACGTTGGCACAGCGATCCTGAAGTCGCGGACGAAGTCTTCCGGCACACGCTGCTGCCCGGCGGCACCGGTCATTGCAGCCTCGCCTAGGCGTCGGAACGCTGGCTGAGCGGTCGCGTAGTAAAGAAACCTTCCGTCTAGATCAGGACCGGGCGTGATCACATGCAGTTCTGTCGTTCCGTAGCCGTAGCCCGTCCGGGTATCGCGGATCAGCGCACCTTTTCCGTTCTCAAAGCACGGAGTGATCTTTGCAATTACAACGTCACCATCTTTGAACCGAGAGTAGCCGGATTGAACTTCCGCGAGCGGTCGCGTCACGGACAGATCGAGTTGCCCCAGCTCCCCAATCGCCTCCATTGGCAGAAAGGTGACCTCATCGGTCTGGTTGAATTGTCGTTCCGCACTCATCGCTTGAGCGCGGGTGGTTAGGAATCGAAGGCGCTTGATCGACCAAACATTTGAGGCCTTGGCTCTCACCGCGTTATCTCCTGCAGCAACTGCAGGATCTCCTCCTCGACCTGCTTGAGATCCGCGTCGATCTCCTCCAGCGACCGCGGCGGCGTGTACTTGTAAAAGTGCCGGTTGAAGTTGATCTCGTAGCCGACCTTGTCCTTGCTTCGATCCATCCAGGCGTCCGGCACGTGCGGTCGCACCTCACGCTCGAAGTAGGCGTCGATGTCCTCCTTGAGCGGCACGTTCTCGAAGTCGCGCAGGTCGGGGTCGGGCTCGTAGCCGTCGTCGCGCCCGGCCGCCTTGACCGGCTCGGCCTCGGGATCCTTCTGCGTGAAGACGCTGCGGAAGAGCTTTTGCTCGGTTGCCTTCCAGCGCGACCTGCGCTCGTGTAACAGGTCGCGGATGCGCTCCCAGACCGTATTCCAATCCCGCTGCGGCTCACGGCCGAAGGCTTGGTCAATGGCCTGCACGTCATCGAGGAGGTGCGGACAGGCGTCGAGGAAGCGCGTCTTGTCCTCGGTCGTCATCAGATAAGTGAGGCGCAGGGGCCGCTCCACGGTGACACGGGTGTAGCCGAAATCGGCGTTATCGAAGATCTTGGAGCGCTCGCCGTCTTCGAAACGGCCGTAGAGCCGAACGATCTCCTCGATCTGGCTGGCCGTCAGGTGACGGCGCTTGTCACCCAGGCTGCGCTTGCTGTCTTCGCTTCCGCCCGCGGTCCAGAACTCGCGCGCGTCGAGAAGCTGGATCTTCCCCTTGCGGCGCTTCTCCTTGCGGTTCGTGACGATCCAGATGTAGGTGCCGATCCCGGTGTTGTAGAACATCTGCTCCGGCAAGGCGATGATGGCCTCGAGCCAATCGTTCTCGATGATCCATTTACGGATCTCGCTCTCGCCAGACCCCGCGCCTCCGGTGAAGAGCGGCGACCCGGAGAAAACGATCGCCAGGCGTGACCCGTGCTTGTGCTGGGCCGGACGCACCGGCTCGAACTTGGCGATCATGTGCTGCAGGAAGAGCAGCGAGCCATCGTTCACGCGCGGCAAGCCCGCGCCGAAGCGGCCCGCGAACCCCTGCTTCTCGTGCTCGCGCTCGATCTCCTTCTGCTGCTTCTTCCAGTCCACGCCGAAGGGTGGGTTGGTGAGGAAGTAATCGAACGTCTCGCCGGCGAACTGGTCCTCGGTGAAGCTGTCACCGAAGCGGATATTGTTGCCGCCACCGTTATGGTCCACCTGCTTCATCAGCATGTCCGACGCTGCGGTGGCGAAGGCGCGTTTGTTGTAGTCCTGCCCGTAGACATACAGCGTCGCCTGACTGTGGTGCTCGCGCAGATAGTTCTGCGCCTCGGCCAGCATGCCGCCGGTGCCGCAGGCGGGATCGAGGAGCTTGCGCACTGTGCCGGGGGTGGCAAGCAGCTTATCGTCGTTCATGAACAGGATGTGGACCATGAGGCGGATCACTTCGCGCGGCGTGAAGTGATCGCCTGCCGTCTCGTTGGCCAACTCGTTGAAGCGTCGGATGAGGTTCTCGAAGATGAGACCCATCTGCTGGTTCGGCACCCTGTCGGGGTGCAGGTCCACGTCGCAGAACTTCGAAACCACGAGGTAGAGGATGTTCGACTCGCGCATCTTCTCGATCTCGTTCTCGAACTCGAAGAAGTCGAAGATGCGACGGACGTTGGCCGAGAAGCCTTTGATGTAGCTCGCCAGGTGCTGGGCGATGTGGTCGGGATCCCCCTTGAGCTTTTCGAAGTCGAGAGGCGAGTGATTGTGGAAGCGCTGGCCCGCTGCCTTGTTGAGCCGCGCGTCGAGCGCCTCGCCCTTGAACTTGTCCCTGCAGCGCGCGTGCTCCGCCAGCACTTTGGCCTTGGTCGGCGCCAGCACGCAGTCGAATCGGCGCAGCACCGTCATGGGCAGCATGACACGCTCGTACTGCGGCGGGCGGTACGGGCCGCGCAGGAGGTCGGCGATCTGCCAGATCAGGTTTGCGAAGTAGTGGTGGTCAGACATGCGCCAGTCCCCCGTGCCTGCCCATGGGCGTCGCATGCGCGTCGCCATCAACCAAGCGCACATCATCCCAGAGCGCGAAGATCGCTGCGTGCGCGGCCGCGAGCGAACGGCGCGCCCACCAGAGGTGTGGCGTCCTGCGGTAGCAATGGCAGATGGACTTCTCGCGCGCCGCAGCCTTGTTGATGGCCTCGAGCGGCAGGGGTACTTCTGTCAGCTTCTTCTTCATGGTCATCGGGTACTCTGCTTCGGCGTCCGCTCGCGGGCTGCCGTGAACTCCTCGAACCAACCCTCGCGGTCCCGCTCCGGCAGCGCTTGCTCCAGCGCCCTCTGAAACTCCGCATCGCGGGTGCTTTCCCATGCGATGTTCTTGAGCACGACCCGGACTCGAGGCTCGATCACGCGCATCCGCGCGAGCCCTTTCCTGACTTCGGCTTCCAGCTCGAGGTCCTCGAGCTTCTGCCGCTGATTCGAACGGCTGAGGCGTTCCTTGATCGCTGCGACGATGTCCTTGACCAGGGAGTCCTCCCTGCCAGCTACGTGCTTGCGAAAGGCGTCGACCCAAGCGCGAAGCGTTTCCTCGAAGCCGGCCGAAGCCTCGCGAAATGCGTCGAGCTCGTCTCGCTTGATCAGCCAGCCGAACCCCGGCAAGTGTATGAGATAGCGGTCGCGAATTTCCGCCCAGTAGTTGAGCACTTGACTTTGGGTCGCCGGAACGTGAATCCGCTTCGCCTCCTTATCGAAGGCGCGAATCCCCGCAACCAGGTGGGGTACCTCGAACGACGGCTCTTCCTTCTCCTGATACGGGCGAATCTGGGTGTCCAGCAGATCGCGCAACGCTTCAGGAAGATCCGCATTGACGAGCACACTGGAGAGATTGATCTTCCGTTCCGTCCACTGCGCGCCGCGAATCTCAAACTCCACGAACTGAAAACGGGATGAGAATACCCGTGTTCTTCGCGCCAGATCGAACGGTGCAGGAGGGTTGCGCTTGAGGTCGCTCAACGTCTCCTTCAGGTCTTGCGGCGTCAGCGGGACGTGACCGATCTCGGCGTCCCGAGGAAGCGTGGACGTCCCGTCCGCGCCCATGGCCGTCGAGCAGACCTCGGTTACGGGGCCACTTAAGGCCAAGCCGTTGGGCTGTTCATGTTCCCTTTCGGCCTCGACCGAGCGTGCGATGGGTGACCAGATGAGTACCGAGTCGTCGGCAATCAGAACGCCGATTCGCAGCCCTGCTTGACGGCGCAATGGCAGCTGCTGCCGACTCGCCGCGTCGTGAAGTGCTTGAAGTGCCTCGGGGTCTCCATACCCTACGCGGCAGGCCTCGGCGTCGGCGTCGAGAATGATCGTCACCTGCCCGGACAGTCGGGCAATGGCATCCGCCAATGCGCTTCCGGCTCGCCTGCCCAAACCGGGCGCTGCGAAGACAATGCGCTTCCTCGCGCTACGGATCGCCGCAGCGAGGCGCTCATCGTCCACGGCGACAAAGGTGTGTTGATTGCTGTTCATGAGGGTTCTCCCGCACGCGCCAGCAGCTCCGCGAGCTGATCGTTCACGCTCCTCACGCCGAAGTCGGGCTCACGCCGGAACGACTGGCGCAAGTAGCGAACGCGGTGCTCGTGCTCGCCCGCGAGTTCCACCAGCGCCAGGATGAAATCGAACACCTTGGCCGGGTTTGCGCGTCTCTTCGAACTCCTCGAACAGCGTGTGATAGACATCGCCCTCGCGCGCCTCGACCGCGGCCAGATTCATGCCGACCGGGGTGAAGATCTCTCCGAGGCGGATACGGTGTGCCTCCGATACGAGACGGAACAGCGCGCCATCCCCATCGAAGCTCCAGGGGCGGCCTAGCTCGACCACTTCGATCCGGGGCTCGTCGTGCCGATAGAGAAGCTGGTTGGCGATTCGGCCGGCGGGGTCCTTGAAAGTCAGTTCCAGCGCTTCCGTTCCGAACCACTGCACGCTGACGACGGTAGCCAGACAATCCGGGAGGATGCCGCGAATCGTGGCATTCGGCCTGAGATCTTCCAGCTGACTCACTGTCTCGAATCCTTCTTCTTCTCGTTATTCTTCCGAATCCGCGGCACCCCCGCCCCGTACCCAGTCATCGACGTCTGCGAGCTTGAATTTCCACAGTCGACCCACGCGATGGGCGGGCAGGGCCTTGTGCTCGATCCAGCGGTAGACCGTGTCACGTGCGACGCCCAGATGAACCGCGATCTCGTCCACCGAGCGCCACCGCTCTTCTGCCATTTGCCGTCTTCTTGCCGTCTGCGTGCCGGTGTTCGTCGGATGATGTGGCTTATAGTCGGTAAAAGTCGGAACTGTCAATGATCGACAGCGCACGGTGATGGGCAGGGTTTGACTTCAATAGGACGGGGGCCTGGAGGCACACTCGCGACCGACAAGAACAGTGAGCGGCCATGAATCCGGGCATGGGCCAACGTGGCGGATGTGAGTGCGAGACCCGTCTCCAGGCGTGCCCTGGGAACTCTTCGATTCACGAGACAGGACTTGGCCGCTCGACCGCCGAATGGATCTACGGCCATTTGCCCGAGCGATTCATGCACACCTTGCTGGAAAAATGCGCAAGCAGTAGCAACCGACAGCAATGGGGCGGCAAGTCAGCGATAGAAGCACGTGAACGCGAAACGCCCCTGAGGGTGTTTCGACACGACCGCGATGCCGTAGAGGATCGCAACTGCGATCAGCAGCAGCACGCCTGAGAGCACTCCGAACTACCAATCAGGGCTCACGCTTCCACCCGAGCCGCTCGAGAACGGTGTTGAGCGGTATCACCGCGTGCCGGTGCAGATGGAATGACAGCGGCTCCCGGCGCAGCGCCATATCGCAGACCTCGATCGCCGCACGAACGCCGAGCAGGTCGAGAACGATTTGTTCATCACGGCGCTGATGCGCTCGCGAACGCCCCCGCCGTGCGGAACGTGTTGACTTGCGCGCAGCCATGTTCACCTCCCTGGACATCAATCGAGCCTGCGCGTGCGCAAGCTTGCGCCGCCTGGGCGAAGCTTCTCGCACTCTGATGCAATCGTCTCAAGCGCCTCGGCAGTGTCGTTCAGCAGATCGCATGCCACCTTAAACGCCGGGATCATGTACTCCTGATCATCGACTGCCCACTTGGTGACGGTCGCGTACCAGCAGCATTCGACGATCGAGAGCGCCTTGAAGATCTGCCCGCGCTCCTTCTCGACGCGCTCGGCCAGCGATGGCCCGGCATCAAGCGCTGTTGCTGGTGTTGTACTCTGGCGCGTCTCGGGGCGCCGGGCTGGCTGAGACACGGCGCCCTTCGATCCCCTCGTCACGCGCATGCGCCCCCTCGTGCTCTTCGTGGAGTGCCCGGAAGTTCGCCGCATAGTTGTGTTCGCAGCCATGACGACCTCCTGTGAACGTGTCAAACGTCCGCCGCTGTGCGTGCGATTGGCAAAGCGACTGTGTGGATTCGACTAATCCAGCGAAGACCGCTCTGTCGTTCTCGCTTGTTGTGATCGGGGCGACCACCGAACAGCCGCCGATAGGCACGAGGGTTAGGAAGGCGCCGTTGGGAGGCCTTCCAGCACCCGGTCCGCACATAGGCGGCGAACGCTTTGCAGGCGAGCTGATGAGCGCGGCACAGTGCCGCATGGGGACAGTCATCACAGGGCGCGGGCTCGGCCGCGAAATTGAAGGGCTCGGCGATCTGGCGCGATGAACGTCGGCCGCCACACTCAACGCGCAGCCGACCGCGCATCATGGTCGTACCTCAAGGGCGCAACAGAGACGCTTGATCGTCTCTGCCGCGCCCACGAGTCGTGCCTGCAATGCTGCCTGCTCTCCCTGGCAATGACGCGCGGCTTCCAGGAGACCCTCCGCCACGAGAAGCGCCTCGGCGATCGTGATGCCGGATTCACTGGCTTCCGGAAAGAACTTCCGGCGGACCGTAAGAATCGCGTTCCCCATCTCCCGAGTACGCCGGAGCGCGATGCTGTCGCCTCTCGACAGCCACCACACCTCGGTGTGCCGCATGCAATCGAGCACGGCGTTGAGCCCGATGTTGAATGCAAGCATGTCCTCACGACTGGCTTCAGTCATGATTCGACCTCCTGGTCGTCTCGCGCGTGCCGTGGCCGTCGGTTGTCGATCCAGTCATACACAGACCAGATCACCTTCAGCGCACGCTTCAGCACTTCCTGTTCCGGATGCCCGATCTCGCGTGCTTCGAGCGAATGCAGCGTGACCTCGATGAGGGACGTCGCGCTGACGCATTCCTCGAGAATGGAGTCGATGCTGACCGGTTGAGGCGCGCCCGATCGCGGGGAAGTCACTGCTTTGCGAGCACTTCGGGGCGTCCGCCCGGATTGGGACTTGCGCTTGCCGGCGCGCTTCTGCCCGGCGCTCACGGCCGTACCCCGCCAGATGTCGGGGGTGGTTCAGGGCCGGCGGCGTCCTGTGGGCACGCCAAAAGATCCGGCAGCACCCGCGCGGGCGCGGGGTGCGCCATAATGGACGGAGCCATAACTGCCTCCTGTTAGGCGGTTGTGGTTAGGCCCCTGCCCGGTGTTAGCCGCACCGGCGGGGGCCGCTCTGCGCGGATTTCTAGCGGTCCGGTTACACTACCCCAGCGCCGTGACAATGTCTAGACACAACTAGACCAACAGGGTAGCGTGATCATGCGGAAGAAGCGTGCCCGCCGCGAGGGCAGACAACTGGGCCTCTACGTTCCACTGGAAACGGCCGAAACGCTGAAGACGCTCTCCGAGCGAACCGACATTCCACAGAGCCGGCTGCTGCGGCAGGCGCTGCGTTTGCTCTTCGACAAGTATGCCGACGTCCTGGGGCTGGAACCGGAGAAGCCGCACGAACGCCCAGGTAAGTCGGACAGGACGGCGATATCAACTGCCGGAGACGGCGGTAAGTCGCGGAGCCGGCACCGTCGCAGACAAGCTGGCTAGGCTGCCGCCCCTCATGGCCGGCATATCGGGGCTGCGAGTCCTCGCGACGCCCAATGTCGCCGCTGCATCTCCGCCCTTGCCGGTGCGGCACGATCCCGCTCGACATAATGTTGCTGTATTGCAACATCTCGCGCGAACTCCTGTCTATTAAGGGGATTGTTGTCGTGCAGGATCATGGACGCGATCGCCTGGGCTCAGTCGTTCATCGCACGCTGTCAACGCGGCGAGCCCATCGACTCACTGAAAGCAGCATTCGAAGCCGCGCTTCGACGCCTGGGTTTTCGACACTTCGCGTGCGTCTCACACACGGATCTGTCGGTAACGTCGCCCGGAACCGTGATGGTCCATAACTATCCGGAGCGGTGGGTTCGCATTTATCTCGAATCGCAGTTGCAGGCGATCGATCCGGTTCTGCAACGAGCCAGTCGCTCCGCGCTGCCTTTCTTCTGGGACGATGAGGAAATGACCCGCAATCTCGTTCCGCGACAGCGAGAACTCCTTGCGGCCGCCCGGACCTTCGGTGTCGAAAACGGCTACACCATTCCGATTCATGTCCCGCTATCGATTTGCATACCGAGTGGATCGTGTTCGGTCGTGCCGGATACGCAGGCCATCAATTCGGCGAGCTACCTCGCCGCCTCTCTCATGGCCCCCTATCTCTATCACGCGGCGATCCGCACCACATCTGACTCCAATCGTGCTCGGTTCATCCTGAGCCGTCGTGAACGACAGTGCCTCGCGCTGGTCGCCCAAGGCAAAGACGACTGGGCAATCGGGCGGCTGCTCCAAATCAGCGAGCACACGGCGCATGCGTACATCGAAAGTGCGAAGCGGCGGCTGGGCGTGGCGACGCGCGCGCAAGCGGTTGCTGAGGCGCTGGGCAGCGGTCAACTCTCGCCTGCCGAATGTCGCGCCTCCCGAGTGACAAGCCAGTGTCACGGCACGTTTTCCCGACCGCATCAACCCACCTGATCAGGTAGATGGCCTGCAGGTCGATTTTCCGCTATCCAAACAACAAAACCGTGCCGCCCCTGTGCTGTGCTACAGAATTCTCCCGACGCAGCCAGGGTGGCCGTTCAAATGGATAAGGAAGGCGAAGATGCCAGGAGCCGCGGCTATGAGCGAGCGCGGGGAATGCAATCTGTCAAAGGCGGTTTGTACGATCACGATCGATCTTGTTCAGGCTATGACGCTCGAACGCGAGCTCTGGAAAGCGCAACTCCAGCAACGCGATCAAGACATCGCGAGGCTTCGCGAGCAACGCGTGGAGACATCGCCAGCGCCCGGGCATCCGCCCAGCGCCCACCAGTCCAACCACGCACTGCGTGAGCGGAGCGAGACCACCTATCTCCGCATCATCGGTGGGCTGCTGATGCTCCTTTTGGGACGCACTGCCTCCGGACACCCTCACTCTACCTTCACCACACAGGAATCGATCATCGCCGCTCTGGTGGACCAGTACGGAACCCTGCCTGGCATCTCCGAGCGGACGCTGCTCGCGAAGTTCTCCGCAGCCAAGCGCGCGCTCATTCGAGACTGACTGCACGGCACTGCAAGTGCGCTGACGTGCACTGCAATTGCAGTGTGCTCCGTGCGGCAGTCGTATCTAATTTCGACTCCCTTGACGTCATCGAGCAATGGCGGCGCACATAGCTCGCCGGGCGGTATGAGAGTCGTATCGGTCATTTCCACCAAGGGCGGCGTCGGCAAGACGACAACGGCGGCCAACCTCGGGGGCTTTGTCGCAGACGCCGGTTTGCGTGTTCTGCTCGTAGACCTCGACGTTCAGCCGACGCTTTCGAGCTACTTCACGCTCGCCGAACAGGCCCCTGGCGGCATCTACGAGCTACTCGCCTGCAACGAGCGGCGAATCGAGCACCTTGTCTCGCATACCGCGATCCGGAATCTCGACCTCGTGCTCTCGAACGACAGCCGCGGCCAACTGAACACACTGCTCCTGCATGCCGCGGATGGGCGTCTGCGACTGCGCCACCTGCTATCCGTGTTTCAGCATCACTATGACCTGATGCTCGTCGATACGCAGGGCGCCCGAAGCGTGCTGCTCGAGGCAGCGGTCTTGGCCTCCGATCTCGCCCTCTCGCCGGTAACGCCGGAGATCCTCGCGGCGCGGGAGCTGCACCGGGGCACTCTGCAACTGCTTCAGGACGTCGCCCCGTTTCGGCAGTGGGGCATCACGCCGCCGATCCTGCACTTGCTTCTCAACCGCGTGCCTGCCGTGTCTACGAGCGCACGGCTGATCCAACAGGCGTTGCGCCAGATCTATCAAACCGAACCCGGGGTCGCGGTGCTCGCAACGGGCATTCCCGCGATTGAGGCGTATCCGCGCGCGGCGAGTCTGGGACAGCCGGTCCATCGTGTGGAGCCCCGCCGCCCGAGCGGACGCGCCGCACCCGCTGCCATGGACACTGTGCGTGCGCTCGCGTGCGAACTGTTCCCGCAGTGGCGAGAGCAATTCGCGCAAGTCCCAGCACGCGGCGGCACCACTGTGCGCCGGAGCGACGGTCATGCCTGAGCTGACGGTGCAGGACCTGGCGGCAAAGCTGCGCAGCGAGCGCTTCGACCGCGCGGCCCCGACCGG
>Ga0182742_1002971_pt1 | contig 17495 bp, 15 predicted proteins | sample eDN5th37CBELigMG_FD_128880 | JGI IMG/M metagenome (GOLD analysis project Ga0182742, IMG submission 128880) | Enriched Miracle-Growth compost microbial communities from Emeryville, California, USA - eDNA 5th pass 37_C BE-Lig MG (version 2)... ...
CGCAAGTTCAACACCCTTCTTAAAACCAAGACCTGCAAACGTTTCCCCAACATTAAATGCTTCCCCATTTTCATTAAAACGACGGTGGTCATCCTCTTCAAAGACATGATCAGCAGTAAATTTACCAGTAAGCAGCCCGCTTGCAAGTGGCAATCTCACAAGTAGTCCGACTCCTTTATTGTAGGCCTTAGGAATTAACTCATCCAGTGGCTTTTGGCGGAACATATTAAAAATAATTTGCAGGCTCTTCACATTTGGATTCTCCAAACAAATAAGACCTTCCTCAACTGTTTCTACACTTACCCCATAATGACGAATTTTCCCTTCGAGTTGCAAACGGTCGAGTACTTCAAAAACACTTCCATCTCTTAAAATCTCTGTAGCAGGGCAATGAATTTGATATAAATCAATGGCATCTCGATTTAAACGACGAAGGCTGTCTTCACAATATTTGCTTACTTGTTCATAACTGTAATTTTGGGGATCAAAGATGTCGCCTTGACGGCAGAACTTAGTGGCAATATGAATCTTATCTTCCTTGCCTTTTGTTGCCTTGGCCAACAACTCTTCACTATGTCCGTCACCATACACATCGGCTGTATCAAAAAAGTTTACACCTTGATCCATTGCAAATTCCAGAGACCTTAGAGCTTCAGTATCATTCGTTTTCCCCCAAGCACCGCCGATTGCCCAAGTACCAAAGCTCACTTCACTAATTTTTATTCCAGTGTTGCCTAATTCACGGTAATTCATTTTTATATCCCCTTTCATTGCAGCTTATCCATTAATCCTCTTATTGACCAATATTTGATGGTTAATAATGCCCAATTCGTATCAGATTTCACTTTTTAAAACGCTCTTCTCCCTCTGCTCCGAACTTATGTAAATGACCGAAGAATAATACTGGCCTTCAATCTGTTTCATTTAAATGGAAAGTGGGACAGGGGACCTGTCCCCGTCCCATTATTTTCTAAAGGCTCTTAGCTGTTCGTTGAGAGCTTTTGTTTGGGTATAAACTTGTTGGTAGATGGCAAATATTTTTTGGTACGCTTCCACATTTTCTGGAATTGGTTCATATGATTTCGAAGTTTGCAGGAACGTATCCGCACATTCTTTTAATGATTCAAACCATCCACTGCCATATGCAGCAAGCATGGCTGCTCCCATTCCAGGACCTTGTTCAGATGTTAATTTCTCTATTTTCGCGTTAAAAATATCGGCCTGCATTTGTAGCCAAGCTTCGTTTTTTGCACCGCCGCCAATTGATATAATTGTATCTATCGTTTTGCCGCTATTTCTGAAGATTTCAATCGACCCGTTCAAAGAAAATGTAATTCCTTCGAGTACCGCACGGGCAAAATGCTTTCGTTCATGGGCTGCATCAATACCAATAAAGCTGCCTCGGATATTCGAATCTGCATGTGGTGTTCTTTCACCTACAATATAAGGTGTAAATAATAATCCGTTGCTACCTGAAGGCACTTCCTCGATACCCTCTAAAAATTGATCGAAAGTCTCTTCTTTTGCAAACGTATCCTTAACCCAACTCAGGCTATATCCTGCCGCAAGAGTGACACCCATTGTATAATACGTGTTTTCTTCACCATGGTTAAAATAGTGAACCTTACCTTCAAAATCAAGATCATTTCGTTCCTCGTAGGACAACACTACACCTGAAGTGCCTATGCTGCAGAGAGTCTTACCTTCCGACAAGATTCCTGAACCAATCGCGCCACAAGCGTTATCCGCTCCTCCAGCAAACACCTTAGTAGCCTTAGATAGTCCTGTTATCTCAGCAAATTCAGGAATTACCGTACCAACAAAGTCGTGTGACTCCACTAAAGGTGGACAAAATTCTGGCACAAGTCCAAATGCATTTAATACTTCCTTACTCCATTCACGATTTGCCACATCTAACATCAATGTCCCCGCCGCGTCTGAGTACTCCATATGAATGGCACCTGTAATTCGATAACGTAAATAATCCTTCGGAAGCATGAACAGATTGGAGCGTTCGAATATTTGCGGCTCATTTTCTTTTACCCAAAGAATTTTCGGCAATGTAAAACCTTCTAATGCAGGGTTCTTTGTTACTTCCAATAGTTGTTCCCTACCAAAAGTCTCATAGATTTGCTCACATTGCTTCGTCGTTCTTGTATCATTCCATAAAATTGCGTTTCTCAACACTTGATTTTCATTGTCTAGTAAAACTAGTCCATGCATTTGTCCAGAGAAACTAATTCCTTCAATATCATTTACGTCCCCATCGAATTGAGCAACAAGTTCTTTTAGACCTGCAGTTGTCTTTTCAACCCATTCTTCCGGATTTTGTTCACTATAACCTGATTTCTCAATTATAAGTGGATATGATTTCGATACCTCACCTGCTACTTCCCCGTTCTGATTTACAAGCAAAATTTTTACAGCGCTTGTTCCGAGGTCCACACCGATTACATATTTCATCCGTCTCATCCTTTTCTACAAAAATGTGCTGGAGTAGCATACACCCAGCACATTCTTGTTTTCTATTCATTAAGCATTTAAAGTTTCTAGTAGATATTGGTTGATTAACGCTTTTAAGCGTTCTGTTCTACCTGATGTATTTTTAATTTCAGTTAATCCAAGTGCATATGCTTCTAGCTCACGGAAGTTGGTTTTTCCTTCTACGATTTCTAAGCCAATGCCTTTCGTATAACTGCTATAGCGCTCTTCTACAAAGTTATCAAGCACTTTATCTTCGATTAGTTTATTAGCTACCTTTAAGCCAACCGCAAAAGCATCCATACCCGCAATATGTGCGTGGAAAAGATCATCTGTATCAAATGAACCTCTTCTTACTTTTGCATCAAAGTTTAGACCACCATTGCCTAGTCCACCATTTTGCAGAATTTCATACATTGCTAATGTGTTTGTATATAGGTCTGTTGGGAATTCGTCTGTATCCCAGCCAAGTAATGTATCCCCTTGGTTTGCATCAACTGAACCAAGCATACCATTAATACGAGCTGTTCTTAACTCATGCTCAAATGTATGACCAGCAAGTGTTGCGTGGTTTGCTTCAATATTGAACTTGAAGTAATCTGTTAGGTCATATTTTTGTAAGAATGCTAGACCTGTAGCTACGTCAAAATCATATTGGTGCTTAGTAGGCTCTTTTGGTTTTGGCTCAATTAAGAATGGAACATTTAATCCGATTTCCTTCGAATAGTCAACGGCCATGTGGAAGAAACGAGCCAAGTTGTCCATCTCAAGCTTCATATCTGTGTTTAAAAGTGTTTCGTAACCTTCACGGCCACCCCAGAATACATAGTTTTCTGCACCAAGTTCTTTAGCAACTTCTAATCCTTTTTTTACTTTTGCAGCAGAGTAAGCAAATACATCTGCATTTGGAGAAGTCGCAGCACCGTGTGTATAGCGTGGGTTTGTGAACATATTAGCTGTGTTCCAAAGTAATTTTACTTTGCTTGTCTTCATGTAATCTTTAATCATTGCAATAATGACATCAAGATTTTCATTCGTTTCCTTCAATGTACTACCTTCTGGAGCTACATCAACATCATGGAACGCAAAGAAAGGAACATCTAATTTTTCAAAAAGCTCAAAAGATGCTTCAACACGAGCTTTTGCTAAGTCTAAACCCTTAAGGTGATCCCAAGGACGTACTGCAGTCCCTACACCAAATGGGTCTGTTCCATCAGCAGTAAATGTATGCCAGTATGCAACAGAATAACGAAGAATTTCCTCCATTGTCTTGCCATTAATTTTTTCTTCTGGATTGTAATATTTAAATGAAAAAGGATTCGTAGATTTAGCGCCTTCATATTTAATTTTGTTAACTGAATCGAAATAAGCCATCGGGTTATTCCTCCTGGTATTTAGAAATTTTTTTTAATGCTATCAAAAGCTTGTCATCTTTAAGCAAGCTTCCATAATCAGAGTATAACACCGCTTACAAAGTTTGTCTATACAATAAACTAAGTATCTCGAAAATTATTTTACTATTATATTTATACGTACTTAATTTATCCCCCATTCCTTATATATACTGAGTTTCACATTCGTATATTCACCATACTAAGTTTTATGATAAAATAAACACAATACCAAATAAGGAGTTAAATCAGTGAGAACGATGACATGGAATCAACAGGTTGTTAAAAAAAATAATAAAGCACTCGTCCTTCAATTAATTATGGAAAACGAGCCAATTTCACGTGCAGATATTGCTCAGACTTCAGGCTTAAATAAAACAACAGTTTCAACTTTAGTTACTGAATTATTAGAGGAAGATTTAATTTTTGAATCAGGACCAGGTGTCTCTAGTGGAGGTCGACGTCCCGTGATTCTTCACTTCAATAAGGATGCAGGTTATGCAATTGGAATCGATATTGGTGTAAACTATGTGCTATCTGTCCTTACCGATTTAAAAGGGAATATTTTAATTGAAAAAAGCCAAACACTGAGCCACACTACTTATGCGTCAATCATGGATATTTTACAAAAAATGATTCAGTCGCTAATGGATGAAATGCCAAAGAGCAGGTACGGAATTGTCGGTATCGGAGTTGGTGTACCGGGAATTGTTAATAATGAGGGGTCCGTCCTGCTAGCTCCGAATCTTGGATGGAGTAATATCCAATTAAAGGAGGAGCTTGAAAAACTCTACAATGTTCCAGTTATTATCGAAAACGAAGCAAACGCCGGGGCTGTTGGTGAACAGAATTTTGGTATAGGACAAAACCACAAAAACATTCTTTATATCAGCGCTGGTATAGGAATTGGTGTCGGAATCATTGTTAACAGGGAGCTTTATAAAGGAATAAATGGATTCTCCGGTGAGATGGGACATATGATTATTGACATGAACGGTAAGCGTTGTAACTGTGGAAGTCGTGGATGCTGGGAAGCTTATGCATCAGAGCAAGCATTACTCGAAATGTCTGATGCTAGTATTAAATCACTGGAAGGGTTACTTGAGTTAGCGAAGAATGGTGACAAAAAAGCGAAGCACCTCTTTGAAGAGATTGGACACTATCTAGGACTTGGAATTAATAACATCATTAATACTTTTAACCCCGAACAGGTCATCATCGGAAATCGGCTTGCATTAGCGAAAGAATGGATCGAATCACCTATCCGGAATACGATTGAAAAACATACACTCGCATTCCACCAAAACGACTTGCAACTCAATTTTTCAAAACTCGGTAAATACTCAACCTCGTTAGGTCTATCAGCCTTCGCTGTAGACAACTTTATCAAAGGTTAAGGAAACTCGCCCACGTCTCTCCCCTGCTTTTAATAGAAAGCAGGGCTTTTTTTATAAAAAAATTCGACAGGCTGTCCTGTCGAATCTCTACATTATTTATCTCCATATGGATCAATTGTTTGAATTGTTCCATCTTCATTGTATTTAAGTTCTGTAAATTTAACGCTGCGCTTATGGTTAATCCCATTTGATAAAGAGCAGTCATGGTAGAAGAGATACCACTTATTCTTAAATTGAACAATTGAATGATGGGTTGTCCAACCAATTACTGGCTTAAGAATTGTCCCCTTGAACACGAATGGTCCTTGTGGATTTTCACTGACAGCGTATACAATTTTATGTGTTGTTCCAGTTGAATAGGATAGATAATAAAGTCCATTGTATTTATGAACCCACGGTCCTTCAAAATAACGACGGTCTTCGTCACCTGCTAATATTGGGTTTCCATTCTCGTCAACAATTGAAATTTCCTTCGGTTCACTTTTAAAAGTAAGCATATCATCATTTAATTCCGCGAAGATCGGTCCTAATGCAGGTTCTGTAGGAGCTGGTCCTTCTGTAACCTCAGATTTAAATGAGCCCGTTTGCCATTTTTCAAGCTGACCACCCCAAAGCCCTCCGAAATACATAAAAGCGCTATCATCTTCATCTACAAAAACAGCAGGGTCGATACTAAAGCTTCCTGGTATATAATTTTCCTCTGGTGTAAAAGGTCCAGCTGGGCTATTCCCTGTCGCAACTCCAATTCTGAAAATACCTTCTTTATCACGTGCAGGAAAGTAAAAATAGTACTTGCCATTTTTGTAAGCTGCATCAGGTGCCCACATTTGCTTACTTGCCCATGGTACATCCTTTATATGAAGTACTTCCCCATGGTCTACAATAGGTCCTTCCATATCCTCCATGGATAAAACGTGGTAATCTTCCATTTTATATTGGTCCCCATTATCATTTGACGGTTCATCGTGTTCAAGGTCATGTGATGGATAAATATAAAGTTTTCCTTCAAAAACGTGTGCAGAAGGATCTGCTGTAAAAATATGTGTAACGATTGGTTCATTAGGTTTTGTGTTTTTCACCATAACAGCCTCCAGTAACTTTTATGATACCTACACATTCATTAAATCATATTCAATATACTTTGTATAGTGAAACAACTAACTTGTAATTACTTTTTTAAAAATAAAAAAGTGCCAACCCTGACTCTTCTATAACACGTCAGTGCTAGCACCTCATTTTATTTATAAATTCCGTACGTCTTTTTAACATCTTGTATAAAAATGATACCATTTCCTGGTTCATCGATTTTTATTTTTTTCCTAATTGATTCTACAATTGCATCTGTGCTTGCTGTCTCAGCTAAAATTAATACAATCTCTTTTTCAGGTTCTATTTCCATTGAAAATAGTTTACTTGTTTCATGGATTCCAGAACCTCTTGCATTCATGATTGTACCACCCTTAGAACCAGCTTCGACCGCTGCATCAATCACATCTTCGGCATTACCCTTTTCTACAATCACTGTAATCGCATGATACATTGGATTGTCTGCACCTTCCTCTTCTTTAATTTCTTCACTTTTACAGCTACTTGCTCCAACAATATGACCAACAGAAGTCGTAAATGCTATTCCATGATTAGGTTTAGAGAATTTAAATTTTTCATCAAGCTGATCTAGCGCTTGTTCCGCTACCTTATTATTCGAGACCATGATAACAATTTCTTTTCTAACGTCATTTAAAGCTAAGAATTCTAAGAGGCGATTTTTTATTGTGCCTTTTCCTAACAACACTGTTCCTCCTGATATTCCGAATTTCTTAGCTGTTTGCATGATTTTACTTCCCATACCATGATTTACAATTATGCAAACCAGTTCAAAGTCGGCTGATTCAGAATTACCCAACATTCTTCTCCAGTCCTCCTTTTTTTGATTTTAATTTAAATACATATCCTAATACCTGTAAAGCAATTAATGGTGTTAACGCGACCATTGCAATCATTCCAAATCCATCAATTAAGACATTTGCACCGTCAATTGCCTCAGCAGCACCTTGAATAAACGCTAAGATAAATGTTGCTGTCATTGGACCTGAGGCAACACCACCTGAATCAAATGCAATCCCGACAAACAGTTTTGGTACAAAATAAGTCATGGCTATCGCAATAATATAACCTGGCAGAAGATAATGCCATAACTGTAATTCGGGAATTAATATTCTTAGTATCGACAACGCGACCGCAATACCTACTCCTATAGATAAAGAAAACATGACCGTCTTTCTCGGTACATACCCACTTGTAACATCTTCTATTTGATGTGTCAACACGTGAACAGCAGGTTCTGCCAATATTGTTACAAGCCCCAAGATAAAAGCTACAATAACAAGATATGCTTTACTGTCTAAAGATGCAATACTATACCCAACTGCAGTACCTACATCCATAAATCCAGCATTCACTCCGACTAAAAACAGGACAAGTCCGATAAATGTAAATAAGAGACCCATTATAATTTTCCGTACTGCTTTTTTAGACTTTTTAAATGAGACTTTTTGAAAAATAAGAAAAAGGATTAAGATTGGTAGTAGCGCAATAATGATTTCAAACGCTATGATTGGAAATTTGTGCAAGAAAGGTCCAATAATAGAGCTTGAAACCTCATTATTTTCCAAACTTCCTGAGATTTTATCCGTTTTGGCAATGATGTTCATGATCATGACAGAGATGATCGCACCTGTAGAGGCGATTGCAACTAAACCGAAGCTATCTTTCTCTGAAGCTTTACTATCCTTTTTTAGTGTAGAAACCCCTAAGGCAAGCGCTAAAATAAAAGGAACCGTCAATGCCCCAGTCGTTGCCCCTGAAGCGTCAAATGATATGGCTAAAAATTCTGGAGAAGTGAATATGGCGAGTACAAAGATGATTAAATACAAAATGGATAACAATTTATATAAAGGAAAGTTGTAAACAATTCTTGCAAGACCCACCGCAATTAAAGCACCAATTCCAATCGAAACAATCACAACAAGACTAGCCTTAGAAATCAATCCAGATGTAACAAGGTCAACCTGTCCGGCGAGTATATGTAAATCAGGTTCGGCAATGGAGATGAAAAATCCTAGCGCTAATCCAGCTATCACCACAATCCATATTTTATTAGATTTTGCAATACTTGCCCCCATTGACTGTCCAATTGGCGTAATTCCAAGATCGACTCCAAATAAAAAGATAGACAAACCAATAATGATTAAAATCGCTCCAATGATAAAGCGAACTATTAGTGTCATATCTAAGTGAACTAAAGTAAAGTTTAGTATCAAGACAATAGCGGTAATAGGGAGAACGGCATACAAAACTTCCACAAGTTTAGAAACTAAAACATGCAATTTTAGATCATTCCTTTCTAGTAAATTTGTATTACCTAAAAAATAGAAATCTAGTATATTAATGTGGGTATTATACAGATAGATTTCCAAATAATGGATTATAAATTAACATCCACTTTTATAATGTATTTTTCGTTTTTTTCAATACCGATATAATGTAATGTTTCTGCAGAAGACTGGTGACGATAGATCTTTGATAAGATGGAAACAGCTATTCCCTTCCGATAGGCATGATATCCAAATGTCTTCCTTAAGGTGTGAGTCCCTATTTTTCCTGGAACTCCGACCTCTTTTGCTGCATGATTAATAATTCTGTATGCTTGCTGACGAGTAATTGGTTTATTATTCTTTTTTGATTTGAATAAATAATCACACTCCTGTAAATCAACTTGGCTTAAATATTTCCTTAGTTCTTTCTTCACACTGAGATTAATATAGAAGTCAGTTACTTCATCTGTGTGGGGGCCTTCTATAGAAACAAATTCTTTTATATCCTGCCCATCCCAGATATCACCGACTTTTAAAGAAAGTAATTCACTAACCCTCATCCCTGTATTGATCCCAAAGACAAAGAACAACAAATCCCGCTGTGAATGTTGACTCAATACTTCCTTCATACCCTTAATATCAGCAATTCTTTTGATAGGTTCAACAAACTCCATAGGATTTTCCTCCAATTACCAATGTTACTTAACCATATTTTAACACCAACTATGTAACACCACAATAAAAAATGGGTCACAGGGACAGGTCCCTTGTCCCACGACTATTCCACTATACTTTTTCATAAAAAAACTCGACAGTTCTCAGTCGAGTCGCTGTCGAGTTTTATCCATTCTTCATTTTGGCTGCCATATATGCAGGATTTTCAGCTCCTGTGATAGAACTACCTGCAATAATAATGTCTGGGTTATAAACAGCAATATCAGGTATGTTTTCCAGTTTAATTCCACCCGCAACGGCTACCTCAAAGCCAAAGCCCTCAACAAGTGAAAATAATTCGGTGTTAAAGTTCCCTTCTGTTTGTTTATCTTTTCCAACATGTAGACTTACTAGCTTTACACCAAGCTCTTTAAGCTCTATTAGCCTTTCTCTGGAATGGACCTCTAATAAATCAATCATGATTTGATTTCCTGTTTCTTTGGCTATGTCTAGTGTATCTTTAATTGTAATGTTGGACGAAAATGCCATTACGGTCGTAATGTCTGCACCTGCATCAAATGCTTGAAGTGACTCATGTTTCCCTGCATCACAGGTTTTCATATCAGCAAGAATCACTTTTGTTGGGAATAGCGAACGCATTTCTCTGATAATGGACATTCCATACTCTTTAATGACACCTGTTCCAATTTCTAGGATATCAGTACTTTCTTCAGTTTCTTTTGCAATTCGAATACACTCTTCTTTTGTTAATCTATCTAATGCTAACTGTAATTTCAATCTAATCACCTCATATTCCCATTACCAAGTAAGAATAGAAATTTCTACTTACCTTTCAATTCGTTCAACTTCCCCGAGCTTTGCCTGAACATCTTCAATATAAGGCAGTCCTTCATTATCTCCTTTTACGCTTACAACCATTGAACCAATTGTATTTGCAAAATGTAGCGTTTTTTCAAGTGGCCAACCTTTTAAAATACCGTAAAGGACACCGGCATTAAATCCATCACCGGCACCAACCGTATCCACTACCTTTGACGCCTTTATTGCCGGTGATTTTATCATATCACCGTTAAAATAACCTACCGATCCTTTTTCCCCTTGTTTGATAGCAATAAAAGATATGCCCATTGCTTTCATCTTTTCAATAATTGTTTCAGGATTCTTTTCACCGATGATAATTTCCATTTCTTCGTCCCCTGCAAGTAAGATGTCCACGTGTGGTAGAATCTCAGATAACACTTTTCTGGCTTCTTCCTTACTCCACATGCGAAGTCTTATATTTGGATCAAAGGAAATTTTTAACCCATACTTCTTTGCAAGCTTAATAGCTTGATAGATTACTTTGATGTTAACAGAGCCGATGGCTGGATAAATCCCAGTAATGTGTAGAATTCTTGCTTGTTTGAAGTAGTTTTCATCTAAGTCATCTTCACTCATGGCAAGTGTAGGGGATTTGTCTCGATAATAAAAAGTTCTAACATTTCCATCTTCCATAATTTCTTTAAAATTTAAAGATGTTGGATATCCGTCAACAAATTCTACCTGTGAAACATCAATTCCCTCACCGCGAGCAAAATTTAGAATGTATTTTCCAAACTCATCGTTACCTAAGCGGCTAATATATCCGGTTTTCAACCCAAGTCGCGCACACCCAATTACTAAATTGAGCTCTGCTCCACCTATTTTTTTTTCAAATCCATTTACAAATTTCATCGGTCCAGTTGCAGTAGGGTTAAATGCAATCATTGCTTCCCCAATCGTAATCACGTCTTTCATAACCGATTCCTCCAAAACTTTATTTCTGCCAAATTGTACACAGCTCAACTTGCCACTTGTTGAACAAGGGGAGCTGCCAATTAGTTTCTTGTGTGAATTTCGATATTACCATTCCGAGCCACAATCACTTTGTCTGCCATCTCACCAAATAGACCTGTATCAACTACCCCAACTAACTTAATCAACCTCTCATGTAATTGAATCGCATCATCAATAAGTCCAAAGTCACAATCTAAAATGTAATTTCCATTGTCAGATATAAACACTTGATTTTCTTTCATTCGTAGCGATGGAATTCCGCCGATTTTTTCAATACTCTTTACTGTCACTTCAAATCCAAATGGTATAACCTCCACTGGTAGAGAGAAAGCACCTAGCTTAGGAACTAATTTTGTAGAATCGGCAATAATAATCAATTCATCTGCGCAAGCGTCAACTATCTTTTCTCTTACTAGTGAGCCTCCCCCACCCTTAATCAGGTTTAGTTCCTTATCGATTTCATCAGCACCATCAATGGCAAGATCAATATGTGTAGTCGTGGAAAAGTCAGTTAACGGAATGCCCAGTTCTTTTGCTAGACGTTCTGTTTTTTTCGACGATGGGATTCCTTTAATGTGAAGCCCCTCCTTCACACGTTCACTCAATTTTTTTAGCATCAAGTTTACTGTAGAGCCAGATCCTAATCCAACTGTCATACCATTTTTCACAAATTTAACTGCTTCTTCAGCCGCAATTCGTTTATCGTTATCCACGCTATCGCTCACCCCTGTAAATCCTTAAAATAGACCAGGATTAATCAATTTTGGAATATAAAATGCAATTTCTGGGAAAAACGCAATAAATAATAATACCACAATGATAATTGCAATATACGGTATTACTGCAACAAACGACCTCTCGATGGACATATCCCCAATTTTAGCCGCTAATAATAGACATAATCCGTATGGAGGTGTAATCAATCCTATTGCTAACGTAATTACAACAATTAAACCTAAGTGTACTGGATCAATTCCAAACTGCAGAGCAGTTGGTAGAATAACCGGTACGAATAGTATCATCGCTGGGATAGCATCCATAAAAGTTCCTACAAACAGGAAGAACCCGATAACAATGATAATAAATAACCATTCTGTCCCAACATTATTCGCAAAGAATTCTTGGGCTATCGTTCCTAATTGATAGTAGCTCATTAATTCTCCAAGTGCGCTTGCAGCTGCTAACGCGAACAATGATAATGAACTCAATGCTAACGTATCCATTAAAATTTTTGGTAGGTCTTTTACTTTTAACGTTTTGTAATAGAACATACATACAATCAACGTGTAAAGCGATGCAACTGCCGCCGCTTCTGTTGCAGTAAAGAAACCTGAAATGATTCCACCAATGATAATAATTGGGGTTAGTAATGCTGGAATTGCTTCAAAGAATAATTTAGCAAATTTTTTCATCTCTACACGCTTGGAGCGTGGATAATTTCTTTTTCTAGCAAGAATGTATATAAAAATCATCATACCTAAACCAATTAAGATGCCTGGCACAATTCCACCAAGAAACAACGCACCAATCGAAGCATTAGTTAAACCTGCGAAAATAATCATCGGAATACTAGGTGGTATTACGACCCCTACAGTTGAGGATGCAGCCGTAACTCCAACTGCGGTTTCTTTGTCATATCCCTGTTTTAACATGCTCGGAATTAGGATTTTACCTACCCCGGCTGTATCTGCTTGTGCTGCGCCAGACACACCAGCAAACATCATAGATACTAGCACGTTTGCATGGGCTAGTCCCCCGCGAATCGGACCAACAATTGCAAGTGCTAAGTTAATGAGCTTTTCGGAAATTTTTCCAGAGTTCATTAAATTAGCAGCTAAAATAAATAACGGCACTGCTAATAGAACGAACGAATCAAGTCCATTCACCATCTTCATTGGAACAGTGGCTTCAGGAGTGTAAGGGATTCCAAAAATACCAAGCAAAGCAACGATTCCGATTACAAAGGCGATTGGAACTCCAATTAACATTAAGATGATAAATAATCCAAGAAGTATAAATCCCATTATGATCTAACCTCCTTCGCTTTATATTCTTGAACATGGTTAATTAAATGTGATACCGAGTAAATAATCATGGTACCCGCCATAATAGGAATTGCGATCCAAATATACCCCATTTTCATATCAGGAAACGTAGCCCATGTGTAATTCCAAAATTCATTTACAACGATAAGACCTAGGAAAAAAATACAAATATTAAATGAAATTAAAACAAGATCGTTAAAAATTTTTAATGTTAACTCCTTTACTCCTGTTAGCTTTTTAATGATGAAATCAAAGTTGAAATGTTCCCTACGATTCACCATTACCGCTGCGCCCATGAATATCGACCAAATAAAGGAATAATTCGCTACCTCTTCTGTCCAAATTACAGATATCCCTAAATGTCTGGTAATAATTTGTAACAAAATCACAATAAAGAAAATACTTAAGAAAAATACCCCAAGCGTGATTTGTAATTTTTCAAGTGTCTGGACAAAACGCTTCATTTGAATCCCCCTAACTATTCGAGTTCAATAATCTTTTGTAATAAACCTTCTACTTCAATTTCCTTTGCAAAGTCTTCAAGAATAGGTCTTGCAATATCTATGAATGGTTGCCTATCAATTTCATTTACAATTGCGCCTTCTTCAACTGCTTTTTGCTTATACTCTACATCTTGTTTGTTTGTTGCTTCACGTTCTGCTTTTACCGATTCTTCAGCAGCTTTTAAAATGATGTCCTGCTGTTCTTTAGAAAGGTTGTCAAATTTTTTCCCATTGATTAATAAGAATCTTGTTGTATAGTCATGGCCAGTTTCGGTAATGTATTTCCCATTTTTTGTTGTGTGATGAGCTTGTTGAACAAAAAATGGGTAAGCGTTTTCAGATGAGTCAACAACGTCTTGTTGTAATCCTTGATAAAGCTCTCCCCATGAAATTCCTGATGGAATGGCTCCGGTTGCCTCCCAGAAATCTGAAACAACACCAGACGTTTGGGTACGGATTGACATTCCTTTCAAGTCGCTAATAGAGTTAAGCGGTTTCTTTCCATAGTAATGTCTTACCCCAGCAGACCAATAACCTAGTAGTTTAAAAGAGTTATCTGATTTTTCATTAATAATATCAGCCATTTCTTTACCAACCTCACCATCTACTACGCTTAACCAATGGTCATAACTAGTAAAGAGATATGGAGCAGAAAATAAATCTACTTCTCTAATCCCTGTTTGTGTCATAAAACCTGGCGAAACGAGTACCACGTCCGCTGCACCTAGTTGAAGTTTTTCAACTAACTGTGATTCTTCTGTTCCAATTGTTCCGGCATGCACTTCAACTTCAATAGTTCCATTTGATTCATGCTCCACAACATCTTTAAATTTCAACATTCCTGCTTGATATGGATTATCTGGAGATGTTTGGTTATGTGCTGCGATTATCTTGATTTTCCCATCTCCATCTGCATCTACTTCTGCACTATTACAACCTGCTAATAGTCCTATGGTTAAAAAAACGAGTAATATGAAAATGTATTTATTTTTCATTCACCTTCAACCTCCCAATATAATTTCATTTGAAACAAACATTACTCTAGGTTTGCATGTTTTTGATTTAAGTTGGAATGACTTTTACCTTCAGGACTTTTTTGTAAAAGGTAAACAATAATTGCATCTAAAAGCAGGTGAGCAGATTGGTCAAACTGACTACCAAGCGGCTGTATAGTACTAGGTTCAGATGCTATGCGTTTTTTTGTTGCTGCTGGAATTCTTACTGATATATCGCTGAGTTGCCCGATTAAAGAATCCACGTTCGTTGTAACCAACACAACTTTTGCATCAATTTCTTTTGCCTTTCCTGCATACTGTACAAGAGATCCTGTATTTCCTGATCCAGAGATTAAAACCAAGAGATCACCAGTTTCTATGCTTGGTGTAATCGTTTCACCCACAACAAAAACTGAATATCCACAATGCATTAAACGCATTGCAAATACCTTACCCACTAGGCCAGAACGTCCTGTACCGGCAATAAATATTCGCTTGGCATTTTGTAATTCATTCGCTAATTCCAACGTTTTACTTTCATCAATTTGTCCTAATACACCAGAAACTTCTTCGGCAACTGTTTCAATTATTTTTTTCACTTTCTATCACCCTTCATTTTAATAAGATTCTCTTTCAAGTAATCGAGGTTCAAACCGATATATACCCGCCTGGTTTATATGATCTTTGTTTTGGATCTTCTCGAATAATATATTTGCTGCTTTTTCTCCCATTTCAAAAGTAGGTTGTGCAATAGTTGTTAAGGCTGGACTAAAGACCTCTGCATATGAGACGTCATCTATGCCAATTAAAGCGACATCATCAGGAATTTGGATATTTAGTTTCTTTGAATAAGCCAATACTTCATATAACACTAAGTCATTACCTGCCAGAATTGCGTTCGGTGGATGTTGTAAATGTAACAATCGATCTAACACTTGTTGCATTTCTGAAATCTCACAATTAACAAGATATTCCTCATTTAGGGGGACTTGGTATTGTTCCAACGCTTTTTTATATCCATTTAATCTCTCAATACGCGGTGTGATATTCGAGTGTAGAGAAGGTGCTAACATCGCAACCTTGGAATATCCATGTTTAATAAATGACTCTACCGCTAGATAAGATGCTTTCTCGTTGTCTAGTAATACTGCGTCGATATCTACACCTTCAATCAAGCGGTCAATAAAAACAAATGGGAAATTCTCCTTCACTAGGTCTTGATATAATGAGACATTCTCTCCTGTCGGAATAGCAATCAGTCCATCAACTTGTTTCGCCCGTAACATATCAATATATTTCTTCTCTTTATCCGGATTATCGTCTGCATTGCATACAATGACGTGGAAATCTCTTTCATTGCAAACATCTTCAATTGCTCGAATAATTTGTGTAGAAAATTCATGCAAGATATTTGCAACGATTACTCCGATAGTTGTTGTAGATTTTTGTTTTAAACTCCTTGCTAAAATGTTTGGTCTGTATCCAAGTTTCTCTATAGCATCTTCAATTCGCTCTTTCGTTTCCTCGCGCATATAATCGAAACGCTGATTTAAATATTGGGAAACGGTGCTTTTTGAAACACCAGCATGTTTTGCAACATCAGCAATTGTTATCTTTTTCATCTATTTATCTCCTAAACACTTAATAGAAGTTTTACTAAACCGATTTAGTAAACCGGTTTAGTGAAAGTATAAAACATATGAAAGCGTTTTACAACCATTTTCTTAAAGTTTTTTAGTGACTTCCGCAAGTCATTTTATATAAAATCACTATTCTTGCATTTAAAAAACCCCTCGCCTATTGCGAAGGGTTCGTAAACTTTACTATTAATATACGTCGCGTAGGTAACGACCTTGTGTTTTCATATCTTTAAGGTATGCTTCTGCAGCTTCTCTGTCCATGCTGCCTTCTTGTTCAATGATTGTGAGAAGGGCTTCGTTCACATCTTTTGCCATATGTTCTTTATCTCCACAAACATAGAAATAAGCACCGTTGTTTATCCACTCAAATAATTCTTTACCATGCTCAAGCATCTTATGCTGCACATATACTTTTTGAGCTGAATCACGTGAGAAAGCTACGTTGATTTTTGTCAAGATTCCGTCTTGATTGTATTTTTCCAACTCGTCTTGATACAAGAAGTCAGTCGCCTTATGCTGATCTCCAAAGAACAACCAAGATCGACCTGTTGCCTTATTTACAGCAAGTTCTTCGATAAATGAACGGAATGGTGCAATCCCAGTTCCAGGACCAACCATAATAATATCTTTATCTAATTCTTCTGGTAAATGGAAGTGTTTATTAACTTGAACGAAAACTGGAAGAGTATCGCCTTCCTGAACTCGTTCCGCACATTGTACAGAGCAAACTCCTTTGCGTTCACGACCGTGCGCAGTATAACGCACCGCACCGATTGTTAAATGAACTTCATCTGGATGTGCCGCTAAACTACTCGCAATAGAATAAAGTCTAGGTACCATTTGTCTTAATAAAACAACGATATCTTGGGCTGAAGCCTTCCATGGACGAAAGTCACGCAGCATATCAAGTAAGTCCCGACCATCGCAATATTCTTTTATTGCCGCTGTATCTTCCACAAGCTTTTGCAGCTCTTCATTATCAGTGAATGCTGCTGCACCCTGCAATATTTTCTTTGTAAGTAATGTGATATCTAAATACGTAATCAATGCTTCTTTGAGAGGCATCGTTTCACCTTTACGACCGACTTTTACAACCTCATCTGCATCCCATTTCATTTCCTCAAGAAGGGTTGCGACTAATTCTGGATCATTTGAAGGTGCAATTCCAAGTGTATCACC
>Ga0182742_1002972_pt1 | contig 17488 bp, 18 predicted proteins | sample eDN5th37CBELigMG_FD_128880 | JGI IMG/M metagenome (GOLD analysis project Ga0182742, IMG submission 128880) | Enriched Miracle-Growth compost microbial communities from Emeryville, California, USA - eDNA 5th pass 37_C BE-Lig MG (version 2)... ...
AGCCAGGATCAAACTCTCCAATAAAGAGTATTGATTGCTCAATAGTTAAAAATAATGAAACGTTGACGCTTGGTTTCGAAGATAAAATCTTCTTTGTTGTGTTCAGTTTTCAAAGAACTTTTTTAGTTATCACTCTCGCTATTCAAGTCAATCTCTTTTCCAAAACTAAGATGTCTATGTTAACAACAAAAATTAGTGTATCATACAATTTCATTATTGTCAACTTCTGCGAAAAATAAGAAGTTTGAAACAACGAATTTCATAATAACAAATCAGTGTGTGTCTGTCAACTCCCTCGAGCACCATACATTTCGTTGCGCTCGCCTCGTGACTTGTATAAGATTATCATGGTTTGTCTTAGTGCACAATAGGAAATTTATAACAAAAATTATAAATCCAAACTTTTTCGTCATTAATGAATTATGTAACTTACAGCTTATATATTTAGTTACAAACTGAACTCATTTAAGTGAAAAGAACCCGACTTTTCATCGGGTTCTTCTATATAATATATACTTATTTTTGATATTTTAAAATCGGCTTACGAGCAGCTGTTGTTTCATCAAGTCGATTAACTACTGTTGTATGTGGTGCTTCCTGAACGATTTCTGGATTCTCTTCTGCTTCTTTTGCAATTTGAATCATCGCATCAACAAATGCATCAAGCGTTTCTTTTGATTCTGTTTCTGTTGGTTCAATCATAATACATTCTTCTACATTTAATGGGAAGTAGATTGTTGGTGGATGATAACCAAAATCTAATAATCTTTTCGCGATATCTAATGTCCGAACACCTAGTTTCTTTTGACGTTTACCAGATAACACGAATTCATGCTTACAGTGTTTATCAAACGGAAGATCATAAAATGGTGCAAGGCGACGCATCATGTAGTTTGCATTTAAAACTGCATTTTCCGTAACTGCCTTTAATCCATCAGGCCCCATTGAACGAATGTACGTATATGCTCTGACATTAATACCGAAATTTCCATAGAACGGTTTAACTCTTCCAATTGCTTCTTGACGATTGTAATCAAATGTATAGCCAGTTTCAGATTTTACTAGGACTGGTTTCGGTAGATATTGAATTAAATCTGCTTTTACTCCAACTGGACCAGATCCAGGACCACCACCACCGTGAGGACCTGTGAATGTTTTATGAAGATTTAAGTGAACAACGTCAAATCCCATATCACCTGGGCGTGCTTTGCTTAACACAGCATTTAAGTTTGCTCCATCATAGTATAGCTTTCCACCTGCCTCATGAACGATTTTTGCCATTTCTAAAATATTTTCTTCAAATAAACCTAATGTATTTGGATTTGTTAGCATTAATGCAGCAGTTTCAGGTCCTACTACACGACGTAAATCTTCTAAATCTACTAGGCCGCTTTCGTCTGACTTTACTGTTACTGTTTCAAAGCCAGCTACAGTCGCAGACGCAGGATTAGTGCCGTGAGCTGAGTCAGGAACAATAACCTTCGTACGCGCAGTGTCATTGTTTGCCTCATGGTAGGCACGGATCATCATTAATCCTGTCCATTCACCATGTGCGCCTGCTGCTGGTTGTAATGTTACCTCATCCATACCTGTGATTTCTTTTAAATGCTCCTGTAGGTCATACATAAGTTCGAGTGCACCTTGAACCGTCTCTTCATCTTGCAAAGGATGAATATGAGCAAATCCGTTGTAACGTGCAACATTCTCATTAATTTTCGGATTGTATTTCATCGTACATGATCCAAGTGGATAAAATCCTGAGTCCACGCCATGATTACGTTTGGAAAGGGCTGTATAATGACGCATGATGTCTAGTTCTGATACTTCTGGCAGTTCAGGTTCTTCTGTTCGCAAGTAATCGGCAGGAATCACTTCTTCGATTGATACTTCTGGTACATCTAATTCGGGTAAGCTATAACCGATACGTCCAGGCTTTGATAATTCAAAAATTAACGCTTGGTCTTGCTTATTCATGGCATGCTACCTCCAATTCGTTTACAAGTGTGTCGATTTCTTCCTTTGTTCGTAGCTCGGTTACAGCGAGTAACATATGATTAGACAGCTCTGGATATGTTTTGCCCAAATCATACCCACCAATCATTGCGTTTTTCAATAAGTGCTGATTCACTTCTTTTACAGACTTAGGAAGCTTGATTACAAACTCATTAAAGAAGGGACCTTCATATACCACGTCAAAGCCATGTTCACTAAATTGTTTTTTAGCATAGTGAGCTTTTTGGATGTTTTGGGTAGCAATTTCTTTTACCCCCTTTTTCCCTAGAGCGGTCATTGCTACAGATGCTGCTAACGCATTTAGTGCTTGGTTTGAGCAGATATTTGATGTTGCTTTGTCACGACGGATATGTTGTTCACGTGCTTGCAGGGTTAACACAAATCCACGTCGGCCGTCTTCGTCTGTTGTTTGACCAACTAGACGTCCTGGAACTTTACGCATTAATTTAGATGTTACGGCAAAATATCCACAGTGTGGTCCGCCAAATGCCGCAGGAATACCAAATGGCTGCGCGTCCCCAATTACAATATCTGCGCCTAACTTCCCTGGAGGTGTTAACACTCCTAGCGCAAGTGGGTTGCTTGATACTACTAACATAGTTTTTTCACTATGAGTGATTTTTTCAATTTCCTTTAATGGTTCGATTTGACCAAAGAAGTTTGGATATTGGACAATCACACATGCAACCGAATCGTCCATTTCATTTTCTAACATTTTAAGATCAGTTAGACCGTTTGTAGCAGGAATTTCAACAACCTCAATATATTGACCATTAGCGTATGTCTTTAACACGTCGCGTGATTCAGGATGAACAGCGCTTGATACTAGTACCTTTTTCTTTCTCGTTTGACCTGCACTTAACATTGCAGCTTCTGCTAATGCTGTTCCACCGTCATACATCGACGAGTTGGCAACGTCCATTCCCGTTAATTCGCAAATCATTGTTTGGAATTCAAAGATTGCTTGTAATTCACCTTGTGAAATTTCTGGTTGATAAGGCGTATATGCCGTATAAAATTCAGAACGAGAAATCACATGATCCACAATGACAGGCATGTAGTGATCATATACACCAGCTCCTAAGAAGGATGCATGACTTTTTAAATCAGCATTTTTTGCAGCAAGCTGTGATAATTCCTTCATTAAGGCAGATTCTGCTTTTGCTTTTTTTATGTTATATTCCCCTTTAAAACGAACACTCTCAGGAATATCGCTAAACAATTCATCAACAGATGATACTCCTATTGCTTCAAGCATTTCATTTTGATCTTGCTCGGTCATTGGTAAGTAACGATGCTTCATAACATATCCCCCTCATTTAAATGATCATTGTTAGTTTTTAGGTCGCTTATAAAATGGTGTCGGTACCACTACCGCTTTTAGTCTTTTTTTACGAATTTGCACTTCAACTTCAGTGGCAACTTTTGTGTATTCAGAACGAAGTAACGCAAGACCGATGTTCTTTTTTAGCGTGGGTGATTGTGTACCTGTTGTCACTTCACCGATTTTTTCTCCCCCTACAAATACCTCGTAACCATGTCTTGGTATTCCTTTTTCAATCATTTCGATCCCAACAAGCTTACGTGGTGCACCTTCTTCTTTTTGCTTTTTCAAGACTTCCTTACCGATAAAATCGTCTGCCTTATTCGTTTTCACTGCAAAGCCAATTCCTGCTTCGATTGGTGTGATATCCTTCGATAACTCCTGACCGTAAAGAGCTAAATTTGCTTCAAAACGTAATGTATCGCGTGCTCCAAGACCTATTGGTTGAACATCTTCATCTTTTCCTACTTCTAAAATTGCTTCCCATAACTCCAGCGCTTCCTCTGATTTGCAATATATTTCAAAGCCATCTTCACCTGTATATCCTGTGCGAGACACGAGGGTACTTTTTCCGTTCACCTCTACCTGATCTTTGAATTTGAAAAAGGAGATTTCACTTAAATCCGTTGGTGTTAATTTTTGTAGTACGGATTCTGCTAATGGACCTTGTAAAGCAAGTTGAGCGACTTGATTAGATATATTTGTAAGTTTTACATCTCCAAATACATGCTGCGATAACCATTTATAATCCTTTTCGATATTTGCTGCATTCACGACTAATAAGTAACAATCTTCAGATTTTTTATACACTAATAAATCATCAACTGTACCACCGTTTTCATAGCACATCGCATTGTACTGCGCGCCACCAACTTGAATCGCTGCAATATTATTTGTCATCATTTTTTGAAGGTACGCTAAGCTATCAGGACCTACCACTTCAATTTCACCCATATGCGAGACATCGAATAACCCTGCTTTAGTGCGGACCGTTTCATGCTCTTCTTTTATGCCTGAAAATTGGACAGGAAGTTCCCATCCACCAAAATCAATTGTTTTTCCACCATATTTACTGTAAATATCAAACAATGGCGTTCGCTTTAATTCAGTCATTTTCTCCCTCCTTAAAATGAAAAGAACCTTATGTTATATCATATTCTTAAACAAGAATTAGGTTATAGCCTATTTCAAGCACACAAAAAAGGACAGGGAAACCCCATGTTTAAACATGGAATTTCTCTGTCCCTGCACCTGAAAGTTTACCTATATCAGAAAAGCACGCACAAGCCCTACAGGTTTAGCTGCACAAACTAGAAGAGCATCTTCAGTGATAAAGGAAACCGATGTATCCTTATCGTAAAGAGATGATCTGAAGTTTGATTGGCGATATACCTAAACACCAAACTTGGTAACTTTTCTACTATATAAAGGCTTTCCCCTTTGGTGGTTTACAATTTCAACGTAAACGCTCTCCAGAGTTGCGTCAAACAAGAGTCTTTTTGCCTGAGAGATTCACATTCGTTTGCTCCTTCGGCGCCACCTTGGTTGGTGGTCTCTCCCCTTATTCTCATCCGCTATACATATTTTTTTATCATACATGGTAATACTAGGATAATAACATGTCGTTTTTAAAATCATTAAACGTGTAGCTGTGAATGATTTTTATATACGAGTTACTTAAGTTACTATCATCCTACCATTAAAACACTTGTTTCGGCAATATGTTTTTTCTTAACATTATTTATTTTTTTCTCTTTAATATTCGGAAATAGATACAAAACACAAAATAAACTTTCTCATATTGCAAAAAACGTTAAGAATAGACAATTAACACAGAAAGGACTGAATGTAATGGATGTCGCCATTGAGTTTGAACAAAATTGGCAAAAAGACTTTTTAAAACGTGTCGACGAGGACGGTCCTTGGGCAAGCTGGGAACTGTATAAACTTGCATACGAAGTTGAAAAGCATCTTGTTATCCCAGAATTTGAAGGATTACAGGCGCCAAAGCATTTACAGCAATTAACACCACTGCCACACCAGCTAGAAGTTGCCAAACAAGTGGTTGAAAAAATGAACGGGAAAGCGATTCTTGCTGATGAAGTTGGTCTTGGGAAAACGATTGAAGCTGGATTGATTTTAAAAGAATATATGATTCGTGGATTAGTGAAAAAGGTGTTAATCCTTGTTCCTGCCTCGCTTGTATCTCAATGGGCCGCGGAATTGAACCAAAAATTTTACATACCCGCAGTTGAGCAAAAGAAAAGCTATGTATGGGAGCAATGTGATGTGGTTGTGTCATCGATTGATACAGCTAAGCGCAGTCCGCACCGTGAAATCATTTACGAACAAAACTACGATCTGGTGATTATCGATGAAGCTCATAAACTTAAAAACAGTAAAACGAAAAACTATGAATTTGTTCAAAATTTAAAGAAGAAGTTTTGTTTATTACTTACAGCAACACCCATTCAAAATAAAATTGAGGAGATTTTCAATCTTGTATCATTACTAAAGCCCGGTCATCTAGGAAATCAAGCATATTTTGACGAGGCGTTCACGGCGAAAAACCGCTCATTACAGGATGATGCTCATTTAAAGGAGTTAGTTAACAAAGTCATGATACGAAATCGTCGCGGAGACACTGGAATTGAATGGACGAAGCGTCACGTCGAAACGGTTCCAATTGATTTTTCTGATGGCGAACGACAATTGTATGATGCAATTAGTCAATACCGTCAAAGTCAATCACCTTTTATGACCAATATGTTTTCAATTATGACATTGCAACGTGAAGCATGCAGCAGTCGTGAAGCGGTCTATATGACATTACGAAATATGCTAGGCAAAAAAGATGAAGAAGGAAACTCGATTGCGCCTCAAGAGTTAATCCAGGATTTGATGCAAAAAGTGGAGCAAGTGCAGCGTAATTCGAAAGCAGAGAAAGCTCTTGAACTGATTCAGAAGATTAATGATAAGGTCATTATTTTTACAGAGTATCGTGCCACCCAATTATATTTGCAATGGTACTTACAACAGCACGGAATTAAATCGGTTCCATTTCGTGGTGGCTTTAAGCGTGGGAAAAAGGACTGGATGAAGCAGTTGTTCCAAAACAATGTCCAGGTGTTAATTGCAACAGAAGCAGGTGGAGAAGGAATTAACCTGCAATTTTGTAATCATATTATCAATTACGACCTACCGTGGAATCCGATGCGGCTTGAGCAACGAATTGGACGCATTCATCGTCTTGGTCAGGAAAAAGATGTTCACATTTTTAACTTTGCAACCAAGGATACGGTTGAAGAACATATCTTAAAATTACTCTATGAAAAAATAAACTTATTTGAACGAGTGGTTGGTCAATTAGATGATATTTTAACGAGATTAGAGATTGGCAATATTGAAGACCATATCCAGGATATTCTCTTTAATTCCAAATCAGATGGAGAAATTCGTATCAAAATGGAGAATTTGTCTTCAATTATAAGTTATGCAGATCAAATGACTGAAGGTGGAGAGCAACATGCAGCAACAGGAAATTCATAATTTCTTAGAAAATTACTTTACCACAAATGAATGTGAAATCCTTGAGAATAACCGAGCCTATATGCAGGTTCAATTAACCGTTGATATGGATAAACAATTAATGAATCGCCCCTTTTATTGGCATTATCTTGAAAAAACAGGCGGAGTCCCAAACCCGATGAAGCTAACACTTATTACCGATCAACAGCAAGCTCCTGATGATTTAAAGGGTGAACTCATACATTTCGGCTCACCCCGTTTACATCAAATTTTTGCATCAACTAAAAAACTTGCTGGGTTTATCCGCTTATATGAAGAAATGCAGTCAAGACCACCAGGTAACATTCCACTACATCCGTGGATTGGCCTTAATGTAAACATCTCATATCAATGTGATAGAAAACGTGATGTGATGATGTCACTTGGATTACATTTAATTAGCGGTACGATTGTGGAAAATTTCCAGGAACGACTCGAGCAGTTAACACTAACACCGAAAATTCCAGACCTAAGTTTTACAATGTCACCGCTGATACGACCACAAAGTGGATTGAATCGATTACAGCAGTATATCAGGGGATATGTTAACAGTGATGACCATAGCTGGGCTGAGGCAGCACGAAAGCGTTGGGAAGCTGACCTCGCGTTACTTGACCATTTTTATGAAGATTTAGAAGAAAAGCCAGAATCATATTTTACCGAGAAAGAAGCACTTAGAGAGCAGTATGAACCGAAAGTGAAGGTTGATATCATTAATGGAGGGCTGTTTTATTTGACACAGCAATCAACATTTGCATAAGTATCAACGTCATGATGACCATATATATTCTGGTCATCTTTTCTTTTTTATGGGGGTTTATCTAAAAAAACTTATCGACAAATTCCTGTACTATCACTTGTTAATCTACAAATTTTCACCTTTTTCTTGAAGATAATGTAAACTTCTCATGTTTACAACGTTTACTAACGTTTTTAGAACAAAGAAAATTCACTGACATTCCACAAAACTCGAGGATAACCTACATTTTTCTCTCATTCATTACTTTAAGATTCGAAATAATTAACTTTTTGACAATTTTTCAAAGTCGACATACTTCAACACGTTCCATATTTTTCTTGCTATATACTACTAACTATAAATCAACTATACATAGACGAATCGGAATAGGACGAAAAGCAAACTCACAAAAAATCAGAGAAAGGCAAACCTATTGAAAAGTAGGGACGCAAAGTCACAGGTCTTAGGTTGTAAGATAGATGCAGCGATGATGGCTGGGCTGCCTGAAATACAAAAGGTATTTTGGGAGGGTATAATGGGAAACCAAGTGACGAGTGAACAGGTAGAGTTGGATCAAGAGTGGATTGAACTAATTTTTGAAGCAATCGACATAGGAATGACGATTGAAGATGTACAAGCATTTCTAAACAATAAACATCTTAAAGAAAAAGTTTGAAGATTGGTTCTTTTAATGGAACAACACCTTCGTTATATGATATAATTTAATAATGAAGGAAGGTGTCTTAACCATGATTGGTCAACGTATCAAACAATATCGTTTACAAAAAAATCTATCACTATCCGAATTAGCAGAACGAGCAGGAGTTGCGAAATCATATTTAAGTTCAATTGAACGTAATCTCCAATCAAACCCTTCTATTCAGTTTCTTGAAAAAGTCTCGGTTGTCTTAGGGGTGTCGGTTAATACACTTTTAAACACAGAACCAGAAGAATCGGATAAGCGAGAGCTCGACTCTGAATGGGAAAAACTTGTACTCGAAGCAATGAAATCAGGAATATCCAAAGAAGAATTTAAAGCATTTCTAGAATTTAATAAATGGAAAATGAATAACAACCAATAAAAAGCGTTCGGTGACCAGGGTCATCATGAACGCTTTTTTTATGTACTATGTTAACCAATTGGTTTGGTATTATTTTCAAGATTAGATTTTGCCATTCTTTTATAAATGATAATTGTGTTAATGATTACTAGGATCAAGACATAACTGCCATAAATACTAATAGAAAACCACTTATTTTCACCTAAATTTGCTCCAGCAAATGATAGAATAATGATGTTTGGCAATTTGCCGATTGTAGATGCGGCAAGGAATGTGAGGACTGAAACCTTGCTGAGCCCACAAATAATATTGACAAGTGGAGATGGAATGATTGGAATGACTCTTGAAAGTAAAATCGCCATAAAAGAATTTCGTTCAAAAAATGCCTCGTAATCTTTTGCCTTTGGATATTGTGTTAGCTTTCTTTGAGCTGATTCGCGAAAACCATATCGTATTAACAAGAACATGATAAACGTACCAAGCATGGCACCGGTTAAAGAAATCACAATACCATATACAAGACCGAATACGGCCCCGATCCCCCCTGCCAAGACTGGAAATGGCACGATTGGAAAAAATACACAAATACTAACTAATAATATACTTACAAAAATGGATAGTGTCCCACCGGCTTCAACGATGGATAAAAATGTATCTTTATGCAAAACTCCAAGAATGATAATAATCGTGATTATTGCTAAACTAACAATCTTTTTTATCATAACTTCACCTTCTTATGGTAATGCTACTAGTAACCTTATTAAACCACAGAAAAAATCCAAAAGCCATGCATCATACAAACAAACGTGTAGCTGACTGATGCAAAAATAGTTAGCCCCTTTACCCAGCTTGTTGTTGGCAACTGTTTGATTAGCACAAATCCATATAATAAAATTGAGAGCAATACTTTAATAGCTAGAAACATAAATGGACTCTCAGAATAAAGTTGATCCATGAGTGGGTTGCCTTCCTCGATGAAACCAAACTCCAATCCAATAAATGTAACAATTCCGTCTACTAGATTCATGATTGATAGATATAGAAAAATAAACTTCATATGTTTCACCACACTATTTCTTGTTCTTGGATAAGAACGATTTGTTAACAAAAATAACCTTGATTTAATCTATTCTTGACAAATCAAGGTCATGTTAACGTTTTGTATCAAGTTTTCTTTTTCTTTGCATCATGAATAGTGTTATGCCGCCACCTATTAGAGCTACGCCTGCAAGGAGATAGTTAAACATGTTGGTTGCTGTGTCTGGAAGACGGTTATCTACTGGGATTACTCCGCCCATTGTGCCTTCGACATAGATTTTAAATTGAAAGTCGCTTGATAATCCTTGGAATTCATTTCCTAATTCGATTGGCATTTTAATAAAAAGAGATAGATTTTCTTCATTTTTACTCTTTAATAATCTTGGTGCGAGCTCTGAGAATTTATTTAATTTACCTTCAAAGACAATTCCATTGTTATCTTCTATTATTAAATCAAATTGATTATATAAAACTCTGTCACCTGACATAAAATTGTTTTCTAGTATGTATTTGAAATCATCGGCACCGTTATTTACTACTAATAATTCTCGAGAAACTGAGTCTCCTGGTTTCATGTTGCTTATATCAAATAGAATTTCAGCTGGGCTAATAGCCAAGTCTACTTGTACTATATTTTGTTTGTCTTCAGCAGAACCTTTAAAAGGAAAGATAATTAATAATAGTAAAACCATTGAAATAATTCTCATCAAAAATTACTCCTTATTAATAAATAAAATTTATACTATATTCTAAATCATAGAAAAGGTGGGGTACCCACCTTTTCTACCGTCTTTAGCTTATTGGATATTAGTCATTTACCTCTTGCCCATGTGTTGCAGATCCTTCAGTTCTTGGATTTGGCATATTGCTTCCATCAGCAGAATTTTGAACTCCGTTGTTCACAGCACCATTACCGTGGTTAGTATCAACATGTACTCCATCCCACTGAGTTGCTTCTAGGTTGAAGAAGAAGTTTACAGAATCATCCATATATTTATTTTGTACATATTCACCATTTGCTTTTTTAGTTGAATCGTTCTTAAATGTGATTTGAATAAATACATCATCTTTATCATCTGGATCTACAGGGATTCCAGTTCTTCCATCAGTACCTGCAGCAATAGAAGCTAAGTTAATTTTTCCATTTACAACATGAGCTGAAGCAATATCTGATACGTCCCCATTAATAAGGTCTGCTAATGTAAAGTCTCCTGTAACAACATCTTGTCTTGGTTGCCATTGACTAGTTTCAGAGTCTACGTTCATAAAGTTTACTTCAAATTGAGATAAGAATTCATCTCGAGTAGAATCGCCGTGTCCTTCAAAGTTAGCCGCAGTTCCACTTAATAAAACTTCTTTAATAGCAAGAGTGCCCACATTGTCTAATGTGAAAATACGTTGAATGTTATCACCAGGCTTAAGATTCGTTAAGTCAAAGCTAATTGGTTTATTACCGCTTTTTCCTACTTGAAGATCTAATGTACCTGCTGCAAAATGGTTGTTAATTGTTGCAGTATCGTTGAATGCTGCCCAAGTACCTCCACCTACTAATGATAATCCTAGTGCTGCTGAAGCTACTCCTAAACCGATTTTCTTCTTAATACTCATTAATAATTCCTCCTTGATTTTCCCCCTCGCCTTTTACGAGGTATGTAATTTTTATATTGAACCCTCATGATTTTCATAAGGAATACAACCAATGTTAAGCAGTTTTCTCTTCTTCTTTACTTTCTTTAGGTTTATCTAATTCTCTTAATGCACTAAAGATAGATACAGCTGAGTAGATTAATAGTAAGGCACCAGGAATAATTAGTAATAAAGCAGTACCTTTACTTGATTTTGCAAAATCTATGAAATATCCCAGTAATGGAATCGTAAAACCAGTGTATTCACCAATAACATTTTGAGATAAGATTGGATTTGTATCCATATCTTGGTTGTTGTCACCTTTTGTTTGATACATGATTTGATCGCCTTGATTAATTACTTCTGTAATTCTATGTGTAACAACATTACCATCTGATTGTAAGAAAGTAATAACATCATCTTTCTTTAGAGTCGTAGTATCCTCAACTGGCTTGATTGCAATTATCGATCCAGTCTTGAATGTTGGTTCCATCGAACCTGATAGAACTGTTTTCAACTGATAACCTAGGAACTGGGGTTCTCCCCCAGAGGCTTTTGATGAAATTACTACAAATACCATAAATATTAGTAGTAGAAATAATAAACCTGTGATTGAGTTACTTATAAACTTAAAGACCTTTTTGGAAGTCATAGTTATCACCTTCTAAACTAAAAATTTTTAAACTATTTAATGCTTTGAGACGTACCAACAGATTCTGTTTCTATCCCATCTAAAACCTTTATTGTTGTAACTTTTATTTGGTATGATGAGGATTTTTCACTAGTTTCAAATCTATAATTAAACTTCGTAGCGTCAGCACTTACTTCACCAATTAGATTAATTTCTGATTCACTTTTAACATGATAAATCTTCACTTTATTAAATCCAGGGTAATCTGGATTAACCCAACTTAAGCTAATCTTTCCACTATCCCCTTCTTTACTTCCATTTAAATTAGTCACATCTAATGGTTGAACGTCATCTTCTACTTTTTCTGGAGCTGTTTCTTCAACAGCCTCATCAGTTTCATCTGAAGAAGTTTCTTGTTCGGTTGGTTCTGATGATTCAATATTTTTACCCTCAGTAGATGTTCCCTTATCCTCAGACTCCGTATTCTTATCCTCAGTTGACGTTTCTTGGTCTTCTGACTCAGGATTTTCATTATTGTTATCACTTGATGTCTTCTCAACCTTACAATCGGTTATATGTATTTTTTCACTCCAAGGACCCTTATCACTACTACCTTCTTTATTTCCATGCCCTGTTTCGTGATAGGCCTTAAATCTGTAATAACCGTTTTGTGTCTGTTGGTACTCAATTTTATATGTTTCTCCTTTATCCGGAATTGGAAAAGTTCCTTCTTTTACTACTTCTCCATCCTTTATATTCCCATCAGTTTCACTATAGTAAATTTCATATTTAGTAAGTTCGTGATCTACACTTTCACCAGTATTGGTAAAGATTGCATAAATCCCTTCGCAACTTCCACCCTGACCAGCTTCTTTTAATGAACTCTTTCCCCAACTACCATCATCAGGATTATCCCAATTAGCATGAAGCGAGTTTTCAATAATCTCTATATCATTAAAATAAGCTCCAGTATCTGATGTAAGATACGAAATAGATAGAACTGACAAATACCATATCGCAACAATTTGTGATGCAATCGCCAACTTCTTACCTTGCTTCTTAAACTTCTTCAAGCGAGTGTACCTAATAAAGATCCCTCCCTCATCCGCTCTTTTTCGTGAACGTTTCAGCTTATGTATGAGTGCAAGAACGAAGTTGGAATGTTTATTTTTCATTATTCTCAACTTCCTTTATGTTAGTATTTGTTCGTTCGCTTTCGTTCGTTTTAGCGAATCTGTACTTTGAGTATATGCCAGAAGTCTTAATTTGAAAAACCTTAAAAATAGGCAAATATTCTCAATAAAGAACATTTACCGTTAGTTTTCTTGAATTATCTCTCATTTTCTTATTATTTTAAAACTTTATAAAGAACAAATTGTTTCTTATAATGAACATGTCAGCATCTAAACGGAGAAGTATACATAGACAATTTAATATGGGGAGAAAGAAGATGATAGGAGAACGAATCAAGAAGCTACGTAAGAAGAAAGGATACTCTCTTACAGAACTATCCAAGCAGGCTGGGGTGTCAAAGTCATATTTAAGTTATATCGAACGTGATCTTCAAAATAACCCATCCCTAAAATTCCTTACAAAAATAGCTGAACAATTAGATACGAGTATTGAATACTTATTAGAAGAAAGCAAAAAAATGAATCATCAAGAGAAGGTGCAACCAAGAATTGATACACTTGATGAAGAATGGAAAGTGTTAATTACCAAAGCAATAAAGGATGGAATGAGCAAACAGGATTTCCGAGATTTTCGGGATTATATTAAATTTAAAAATTGGAAGCAAAATGAAGAAAATTCGAATGAACATCATGCTGAATAGGAGTTGAAGAAATGAATTGTTCATGTACTGTGAGCAATGATTCCCAATCATTAGATCCGGAATGGATTGAATTAATTAAGAATGCTTTGGAACTAGGAATATCGGCAAATGATATTCAATCTTTTCTTAGAAAAGAAAAAATAATATAACATAACATACTACACAACGATAAAAAGTACCCCGACCATTTGGGATACTTTTTACCGTTTATTACTTCCACCAATCATCAAACACCGTAATTGGCCCCCGACGCTTATGTTCACTTTTTAGATAGATACCTTCAAGTCTTTCTCTACTTTCTTTGCTTATTTCTTTACCTTCTAAATAATCATCGATTTCATCATATGTAACCCCTAATGCAACTTCATCAGGTAGCTGTGGTCGATTTTCTTCTAAATCGGCTGTTGGTGTTTTCATGTATAATTGCTCAGGTGAACCAAGATGTTTTAACAACATTTTTCCTTGGCGTTTATTTAATCGGAAGAGTGGTACTAAGTCCGCCGCACCGTCACCATGCTTGGTGAAAAAGCCTGTAATCGCTTCGGCAGCATGGTCTGTTCCTAACACAACACCTTTTCTGGCACCTGCAATACTATATTGAACCTTCATACGTTCCCGCGCTTTTTCATTTCCTTTTAAAAAGTCCGTCAATTCAATTCCCGATTCTAGAAGTGATTGAATACTAGCATCAACAGCTGGCTTCACATTCACAGTAATAAGCTCGTCTGGTTGAATAAATTCGATCACCGCTTTGGCATCATGTTCATCAGCTTGTACACCATAGGGCAAGCGAACAGCGATAAAACGGTATTTGTTGCTTCCTAGTTCATCATTTAGTTCATTAACAGCCAGCTGAGCTAACTTTCCTGCTAGTGTAGAATCTTGTCCGAGTGATAATCCTAATACGAATGTTTCAAGGAAAGAATGCTTTTCCATATACTCTTTTAAAAAGTCAATTGAACGACGAATCTCTTCCTCTGGATCAATGACAGGCTTCACTCCTAAACTTTCAATCACTTGTTGTTGTAATGTGGTCAATCAAACTACCTCCTCTGTACCTTTCTAATTACATATCTTTTCCATTATAAAACAAACATCTAAATTGTTCACGCACTATCAATTAATACCTAAGTTATCTTCAAAGAAATACTAGGTACAATTACACAAAAAACTTTTCTGTTTTTCTCGACACTATTCGTCACATTTCACATTTCTCAATTCAATTTAGTGTTTACAAAATCTCCCTTTTTATGTGATAGCAAAGGAATTATTCTATCAATATTTGTTTTTTGTGTAAGTGCAAATACAGAATAAAACACTGATCTTGTCGAATTTTTATGTAGAATTTCGACAAAACTTTCTGATTATTTGTACTATACTATTCTTGTACATAAAGTAGGACTTAAGTATCAAAACTATTCACCAGTAATAAGGGCAAACCACCTGAAAAGATGGGACGCAAAATCACAGGTCTACGGTTACGATAACTATGATGGCTGGGTTTCCTGGTTACAGGAGGAAGAGTAGTGAATAACTCTGGGAAATTTGTTGAAGAATCTCTAGATGGGGAATGGATTGATTTATTGCTGGAAGCAAAAGCGATTGGATTAAGCACCGAAGATATTCGCATATTTTTAGAATCCAAAGGAAAAATAAAAACTAATATCCTTACTTAACCTAGGAAGCTAAATTCTTAATTAAGTCTATCTTCATTGCGTAAAATAAATAGAGCAAATTACATTGCTCTATTGTCCATCACAACGACCCAATCGACTTGGGTCGTTTTCTCTTTAATCCTTGTTTACCTTTTCGCCTACTGTTAATACTAATCCCCGCTCTGTCTCCTTTGCAGTGTATGTTACATTGTTTAATGTCGCATTTGTGTTAAGAGAATCTTCCGTATCATTCATTAAATTTAAATCCTTCATCAACTTTCCAACTTCTTGTTCCGAGATTTTTTCTTCTTTGTTGGTTGCAGCTATTAAGAGAAAAAATGCAGCGATTGTATCCTCAAATTGATTAAGTGAATCTTCAATTTGATCAGTTTCAGCATATTTTTTAATCAATGCAAGCTTGGCTACCTCTTCTGTTTCTTCATTTACAATTCCTTCGAGAATTAGCCCATCGCTAATATTAGATTTGAACTCCCCGTTTACTACCTCTAGTGATTCTATTTTATATTTCCCTGACTCTTCCATCTCAGCTTGTGATGCATTCCAGTTTTCTTTAAATTCTTCAGGTGTAAAGCCCAATGAGCCTAGCTTGATAATTTTCTCTTCAGTTTGTTGCACCTTCGCTGTTTGGGGCTCTTCTTTTTTCCTATTATCTTCTTTTGCCTTATCGTCCCCTTTACAAGCTGCAAGGATTGAAATTAATACAACTAATGTGAGTAGTACAAAAAGATTCTTTTTCATGATGCCCTCCTATATGTGTATAACTGTTCTTAATATGTACGCATCTGAATCATTTCATTCTCTCAACCTACATGGTTAGAATAATTTAACAATTACTTGGAAAACGTATAAATATGAGGTGAATATACGTTGAAAATCAAACTAATTTTGGGTGTAATTTTGTCAGTATTTTATCTTTCAACTGCTCCTAGCATCCCACACGCAACTGTCCAAGCTAAATTAGCACAAGTACCTTCCTATGCAAAATGGGGTCGCTTAGCGATTAAAGAAACACAAAAAAAATACCCGATGGCACAAATCACAGACTATCAGCACGTATATCGTGAAACAAAAAAAAATGGCACAACCATTGAGCACTTTAAACTTTGGCTAAAAGAACCGAACAGGGAATTTGGTGTGAATATAATGATCACCTTTGATACAAAAACAGAAGAAGTAAAGAAGATAGTATTGTTGGAAACACAATCGTGAGGAATTCAATTATGAACATAATAAAGGACCAGAAAGTGACGTTTTCTGGTCCTTTGTGTGTAAAATAAACAGTCGGATATCTAATCTGCTCTTAAAGTAGGATTTTTCTATGTTTATGAAGAGCAAAACAGAAAGAGATTTGATTCAAAGTCTACTTCAATTATCTACATCCTTACAAAGTTTGCTTCACATACACTACGAGGGAAACTTCCAATTCACAAACTTTGCTTCATTGGCCTGATGAAGCAAAGTTCTACACTACTTTTCTCGCAAAGTTTACTTCATCGGCTTGATGAAGCAAAGTATTACCCTTCTTTTCTTGTAAAGTTTACTTCATCGGCTTGATGATGCAAAGTATTACCCTTCTTTTCTTGTAAAGTTTACTTCATCGGCTTGGTGAAGCAAAGTTCCACCCTATTTTTCTTACAAAGTTTACTTCATCGGCTTGATGAAGCAAAGTTCCACCCTACTTTTCTTGCAAAGTTCACTTCATCAGCTTGATGAAGCTAAGTTTTACCTTTTTTTCCTTAAAAAGTTTATCTCATCATCTTGATGAAGCAAAGTTCTACCCTACTTTTCTTGCAAAGTTTACTTCATCGGCTTGATGATGCAAAGTTTTACCCTATTTTTCTTGCAAAGTTTACTTTATCGGCTTGATGAAGCAAAGTTCCACCCTATTTTTCTTACAAAGTTTACTTCATCGGCTTGATGAAGCAAAGTTACACCCTACTTTTCTTGCAAAGTTCACTTCATCAGCTTGATGAAGCAAA
>Ga0182742_1002973_pt1 | contig 17487 bp, 15 predicted proteins | sample eDN5th37CBELigMG_FD_128880 | JGI IMG/M metagenome (GOLD analysis project Ga0182742, IMG submission 128880) | Enriched Miracle-Growth compost microbial communities from Emeryville, California, USA - eDNA 5th pass 37_C BE-Lig MG (version 2)... ...
GATATTAACTCAGTCCACAGTTTGTAAGGTGCTTTCGCATATTGATAATATTGAAGCATTATGTGTTGATGATGAACTAAGCTATGCAAATTATATTAATGAAGAGCCACAGCAGATCGTTAATAAACATGATTTAGCCTATGTTATATTTACATCAGGCTCAACAGGTACTCCAAAGGGAGTAATGATCGATCATGCTGGTGCGGTAAATACGATAATAGATGTAAATAAACGATTTAATATAACTGAACAGGATAATATTTTAGCTCTATCCAATTTAAATTTTGATTTGAGTGTATTTGATATTTTTGGTGCATTGCAGGCTGGAAGTACAATTGTGATACCAGACGAGAAGCGTTTATTAGATCCTCTTCATTGGCTTGATCTTATTAATATTTATGATGTAACTGTTTGGAATTCTGTACCTCAACTCATGTCACTGTTAAGTGAAGCAGCATATTCAAGCTTAAGTCATATCTCAGCTTGCTTACGTCTCGTCATGCTAAGTGGAGATTGGATTCCATTAACATTACCTCATCAAATTAAAGAGGTTGCCGAAAATAATGACATTGAAATTATATCTTTAGGTGGAGCAACAGAGGCTTCTATATGGTCCATTTACTATCCAATTCATGAGGTTAATAGCAATTGGAAAAGTATTCCTTATGGAAAGCCGTTGCAAAATCAAAAGATGTATGTGTTAAATCACCAATACGAATATTGTCCAACTCATGTAACTGGAGATATTTATATCGGAGGTATGGGGTTAGCATTAGGGTATTGGAAGGATGAAGAGAAAACCAATAAAAGCTTTATATTCCATCCATCCACAGGAGAAAGATTATATCGAACTGGTGATCTTGGTCGCTATATGTTAGACGGAAACATAGAATTTTTAGGTCGAGAGGATAGTCAAGTTAAAGTACAGGGCTATCGAATTGAATTGGGGGAGATTGAGTCAGTCATTAGCCTTTACCCCGGTGTTAAACAAGCCGTTTGTATTGTACGTGAGCTTGGAAATGGCAATAAAGCGATTGTTGCTTTTTATGTTGCAGATACTAATACAACAGAAGAGCAAATACGAGGCTATTTAGAAACTCAATTACCAGCGTATATGATTCCTTCGCAATTTATAGCGTTAGAGGAAATGCAATTAAGTGCTAACGGTAAGATTGATAGAAATGCATTATTGAAACAGCTAGAATATGTTACAGAAACGGTAAAAGCCTTTGTTAAGCCAGAAACGGTAGAGGAGAAGCAGCTTGCTAAGCTTTGGGCAAATCTATTAGAAGTAGATTTGGCTTGTATTGGAGTAGATAGTAATTTCTTTGAATTAGGTGGAGATTCAATGCAAGCTATCAGAATGATTACTGAAGCACAAAAGCAATTTTCTCATACCATCACGTTACGAGATTTTTACAAGTCACCATCAATAGGTGGTTTAGTGAAATTGTTGTTGCAAAAACATACTGTCACATTGAATTCGGAGGTGCTTCATGAAAAATAAATGGATCGTAGTGGATGAGTGGAAGCCTGAGGCAAAGTATCGATTAATTTGTTTTCCTTATGCAGGAGCAGGTGCTAGTGTATATAATAAATGGAATGAAAAGTTACCATCTGATATTGAGTTAATAAAAATTGAATTACCTGGTAGAGGTAGTAGATTAACCGAAATGCCAATACGCCATTTAAACTTTATGGTGAGACAGCTACACAAGGAGCTATTAACCTATTTGACTGAAAAGCCTTTTATTTTTTTTGGTTATAGTATGGGGGCATTATTATGCTATGAGCTTACTAAGCTATTGCTAATAGAAAATGGATTAAAGCCTGAGCAATTATTTGTATCAGCTCATCGTGCTCCCCATATCAATCGAGATGACAAGCCTGTAAGTCAATTAACGGATGAGGAATTAGTCCAAAGGTTAAAACAGCTTAACGGTACACCGGAAATAGTGCTACAAACACCAGAGCTTTTACAATTAGTGCTACAAATTATGCGAGCTGATTTAGAACTTTGTGACTCCTATGTATATAATCAAGCCACATTACCTTTAGATATACCGATTACAGCATTTGCAGGTCATATGGATAAAACAGTATCTGTTGAATCGGTTGAGGCATGGTCACAGCATACGAAAAATCACTTCACCTTTAAGGTGTATGAAGGAGATCATTTCTTTATACGTAATCATGAGGAGAGTTTAATAGAAGCTGTTATTAATAGCATAACAAGTTCTAAGCTAGTCAAGCTTGCTTAATTTACATATCAATCTATCATTTAAATATTTAAGTGAGAGCCTTATTTATAGGCTCTCACTTATTCGATTGTCCAATTGATGTTAAGGTGTTGAGCATAGATGGTTGAAATTTACAAAGTTCCAATATATGAAAATTTGAATAATAATCTATTTTCCGTATTACTTCAGTATGTCTCGGATGAAAAAGCAAAAAAAATACAGCGGTTTAAAAATATTAAAGATAAATCTCGTTCATTAGTAGGAGACTTACTTTTACGCTATATTATTATGAGTAAAGTTGATATTGCGAATAGAGAAATCATATTTACGTTTAATGATTATGGCAAACCAATACTCAATAACTATTCGCATATTCATTTTAACTTATCACATGCAGGCAATTGGGTAGTTGTGGCGTTTGATAGCAATAAAGTAGGTATTGATATTGAGTATAAACGGCCTATCAATTTGTCTAGTTTTAAGTCTATATTTTCAGAACAAGAATATGAACAGTTAAAAAATCTAAATATAGATCAGCAGATGCATAGTTTTTATAAGCTTTGGACGATAAAGGAGAGCTATGTGAAAATGATAGGTGAGGGCTTATCCATGCCCTTAAATAATATTGAAATAGAAAATCATAATTGCACAATAAATAATAATAGCTACTTTAAAAATTATGAAATAGATAAAGACCACTTTATTTCATGCTCTGCAACGCACTTTCATTTTCCAGACGTTATTCAAGACATAAAGTTAGAACAATTATTTAATAGCTTTATAAAATAATTGATATAGGCTAAAAAAGATAAAAACAGTTATATATATGAGTAGTTAATAGCTACTATCATATTGATAACTGTTTTTTGATTACAATGAAGCAATTATTGTTTAATCATGAGATTGAATAACAAGTAGTATACCGCTCGTAATTGAAATTGTTGCGGTCTGCTCTAGGATAACATTACTTATACCAAGAGCTTGTCCCTTTTTTAATGTTGCATTATGTAGAGGATACTTCATCCCTGTAAGTGTTATGCCATCAACGACTTCTGAAAAGGGTAGAATTGAAAGGTAAGGATAATGTTCCTTTACTACTTCAACTTGATCAGAAACTAAAAACATTTTGTTATGTGCGTCTATAATCGTCGTGCTTACTGATTTATTTAACGTTAGCGTCATTAATTGAATATTAGCAATTGAGTGGTCAAAGCGAGTGCCTAATCCACCTACGATTGTAATTTGGCTAGGATTAAGTGCTAGTGCTTCATGCAAGGCAAGTTCTGTATCGGTATAGTCTTTATCTATTGCATCAAAATCTTTAATGTATTGACTATTCATTCTAATCATCTCTAGCTCGTCAGTTGTAACAGAATCAAAATCACCAATCGATAAATATGGTTTTATACCGGCAAGCACTAAAAACAATGCTCCTCTATCAGCACCTATACATATATCAGCTTGTTTTACATAGGGTATAGCCCAATCACCCAATTCTCCACCAGAACAGATCACAATATGTTTGTTTTTCATTTTGTACTCCAATTATTTTATAAAATGTTATACTACTAGTATAATCAAAATATGTTGTGACGTCATGTTTTTACGAGTACTCATTATTTTACGAAAAGGTGTGCAAAATGGAAAAAATTAAAGTCTTATTTGTATGTTTAGGAAATATCTGTCGTTCTCCGATGGCAGAAGCAGTTATGCGACATAAAGTTAATGAAGCTGGATTGGAGAGCTACGTTGAAATAGATTCTGCTGGCACAGGGGATTGGCATATTGGTAAACCTCCTCATGCAGGGACGAAGAAAATATTAGACGATAGAAGTATTTCTTATGCAGGTATGGCAGCTCGTCAGTTGCAGCAAGAAGACAAGCATCTGTTTCATTATATTATATGTATGGATAGTCAAAATCTAATTGATGCTAAGCGTATGCTTAATGTTAAGACAGGGGAGTTAACGGATCATTCAAAGCTCATTACGTTTATGTCATTAGTACCAAAGCATGACGTTAGCGATGTACCAGATCCTTACTATACAGGAAACTTTGAATATGTATATGAGTTAATTAATGAAGGCTGCAGTCAGCTAGTGAGTGAAATTAAAGCATTATTAGTTGATAAAGGCATCATATAAAATTAAAAATGGAGTATAACAGCTTGTTCTGTTATACTCCATTTTTTTAACCTTCAGATATAAAATATTTAAGTGCTGCAGGTACTTCCTTTTGCCAAAAGCCCCACTGGTGTTTACCGTCCTTCTCATAATAAAGAACATGTGCATCACGATCATCAAGTAGCTGCTTCATTTCACGATTAATTTCGACAAAATTATAAATTCCGCGATCTGTCTCGAATGCATCCTCTTGTAAACCAACAAACATATAAATATTTAACCATTCCAAGTCACCACTAGCAGCGACGATTTGTCGAGAGGCTTCATAAAAGGCGCCTGACATACATAATACACGATTAAATAATTGTGGATGCTGTAGGGCAATATGAAGGGATACCGTTCCACCTAATGAATCTCCAGCGAGTAATCGTTGTGATATATCCTGACGTACTGGATAGTTTGCTTCAATAAAAGGGAGTAGTTCCTCTACAAAGAAATTGACATAAGCCTGATGTCTAGAGCCATCAGGAGAATATTCCTCAGTTCTTACTGATTTGTCTACATCAACACCTACAATAATAAAAGGTTCAATGCCTTCATCTAATATAAGCTCCTGGGCAGTGGTGGCAATCCGACCAAAATTAAAGAAATCCTCGCCATCCTGGCAATATACAACAGGGTAACTTAATACTTCATTGTAACCTGGTGGTAAATAAATTCTTAAATTGCGGACACCTTCAATTAAATGATTACTTTCTATAGAGGTTTTTACGATAGTGCGCTTAAGGTAACGCGAGTCAGTCATTGGAAAATCTCCTTTTTATCCTCGGTATGTAATTGATACAGTAGGGAAATATATAATAGTCTAACATTGTATTATGCTGTTATACTCTTTTTTTATTCCTGTTATATATACAATTTGCAGTTATTTTTAGATTATTTACTGAAACAACCGACATTTTTTGTTTTTCTTTTTGACCGTATATGATAAACAGGAGTATAATCATATTATAACAGTGATACAAAATTTTCAAATATTTTAAGATGAGGTGAATGTTGTCAATGAGCAAATTGCCACATGAGGTTTATACTGAACCGGTTACACCATTACAAGTCCTTTCTTTAGAAGGCGATGTAATTAATCCGGATTATATGCCTGAATTAACTGACGACCAATTAAAAGAAATTATGTACCGTATGGTATTTACTCGTACATGGGACGAACGTGCTATCAATCTTGGTCGCCAAGGTCGTCTAGGTTTCTACGCTCCAGTTTCTGGACAAGAAGCTTCTATGATTGGTACAGAGTATGCATTAAATAAAGAAGATTTTATTTGCCCGGGTTACCGTGATATGCCACAAATCGTATGGCATGGTTTACCGCAATATCAAGCATTTTTATATTCTCGTGGTCACCAACACGGTGGTCAAATTCCAGATGATGTTAACGTATTAATGCCACAAATCATCATCGGTGCTCAAGTTATCCATGCTATGGGCGTTGCAATGGCATTCAAAAAGAAAAATGAAAAACGTGTAGCAATTACTTACACAGGTGACGGTGGTTCATCTGAAGGTGATTTCTACGAAGCACTTAACTTTGCTGGTGCATTCAAGTTACCTGCAATTTTCGTAGTTCAAAACAACGGCTATGCGATTACTACACCATACTCTAAGCAAACTGGTGCTTTATCTGTAGCACATAAAGCTGTAGCGGCTGGTATCGTAGGTCAACAAATCGATGGTAACGACGTACTAGCGGTTATCAAAGCAACTCAAGAGGCTGCAAAACGTGGTTATGATGGTGAAGGTGCAACTTTACTTGAATTATTAACATATCGTTTCCGTCCACATAGCTTAGCTGATGATACGACTAAATATCGTACAAAAGATGAAGAAGCTGAATGGGCTCTTAAAGATCCACTTACTCGCTTCGGTAAATTCCTTGAGAAAAAAGGTCTTTGGACTGAAGAAGATACAGCTCGCGTTAAAGAGGAAGCAAAAGCAGCTGTAGCTGAAAATATCAAAAAAGCTGAGCAAACAGAAAAAATGACAGTTGCTGGTTTAATCGACTCTATGTTCGAACACACACCAGCTCATCTTGAAGCTCAAAAAGCTGATTTCGAGTAATAGGGGAGGAATAAACGACCATGGCACAAATGAATATGTTAGAAGCTATTCGCGATGCAATGCGTATCGAATTAACACGTGATCCTAACGTTGTCATCTTTGGTGAAGACGTAGGTAACGTAGGTGGCGTATTCCGCGTAACTGAAGGTTTACAAAAAGAATTTGGTGAAGATAGAGTATTTGATACTCCACTAGCAGAATCAGCAATCGCTGGTATGGCAGTAGGTATGGGTATTCAAGGCTTCCGTCCAATCGCTGAAATCCAATTCGTTGGTTTTATATTTGAAGCACTAGATCAAATGTTTGTACAAGCTGCTCGTATGCGCTTCCGTTCAGGTGGTAAATACAACTCTCCAATCGTATTCCGTACACCATACGGTGGTGGAGTTAAAGCTGCTGAGCTTCATACAGACTCTTTAGAAGGTCTTGCAATCCAAACTCCTGGTATTAAAGTTGTTATTCCTTCTAACCCTTACGATGCAAAAGGTCTTATGATCTCTGCAATTCGTGATAATGATCCAGTATTCTTCATGGAGCACTTAAACTTATACCGTGCATTCCGTGATGAAGTACCTGAAGGTGAATATACAGTAGAAATTGGTAAGGCTAATGTAGTACAAGAAGGTAAAGATATTACTATTCTAGCTTACGGTATGATGGTTCATACTGCTAAGAAAGCTGCTGAAGAGTTAGCTAAAGAAGGTATTAATGCGGAAATTATTGATCTTCGTACATTATTACCGCTTGATATCGAAACAATTGTAGCTTCTATTAAGAAGACTAACCGTTGTATCGTTGTTCAAGAAGCACAAAAAACTTCTGGTGCAGCTGCAGAAATCATTGCTCAAATTAACGAGCATGCTATTTTACATCTTGAAGCTCCAGTTTTACGTGTTGCTGGTCCTGACACAGTATATCCTTTCGCACAAATCGAAGATATCTGGTTACCAACACCTACACGTATCATTAAGGCAGTAAAAGATACATTAAGCTTCTAATTTAAGTTTTTATACAACATGAGATAAACTAAAGCTATCTGCCCTCAAATTCAATACTGATTTGAGGGCAGGTTTAACAAACGAGGAGGTTTTATCGGTGGCTAAATTCGAATACCGATTCCCTGAGTTAGGCGAAGGTCTACACGAGGGTGAAATTGTAAAAGTTTGTATCGCTCCAGGTCAAACTGTAACAGATGATGATATTATTATGGAAGTACAAAACGATAAAGCTGTTGTAGAAGTACCTTGTCCAGTTAACGGTAAAGTGCTTGAAGTATTTATGAAAGACGGCGACGTTAAAAAAGTAGGCGAAGTTGTTGCAATTATTGAAGCTGAAGGTGATCTTCCAGAGCAAGCTGGCGGTCATGAAGCAGCAGCACCTGCAGCGACACCAGCACCAGCAGCACCAGCTGCATCTGGTTCAGTAAACTTTGAATATCGTTTCCCTGAGTTAGGTGAAGGTCTACACGAAGGTGAAATCGTTAAAGTTAATATCTCTGTCGGTCAAACAGTAACTGATGACGATATTATTATGGAAGTACAAAACGATAAAGCTGTTGTAGAAGTACCTTGCCCAGTTAACGGTAAAGTGCTTGAAGTATTTATGAAAGACGGCGACGTTAAAAAAGTAGGCGAAGTTGTTGCAATTATTGCTGCTGAAGGTGATCTTCCAGAGCAAGCTGGTGCTCCAGCCGCTTCTGCTCCAGCCGCAGCAGCTCCAGCTGCACAAGCAGCACCTCAAGCTGCTGTTTCTAACGGTTCTGTTTTAGCTACACCATCTGTACGTAAATTTGCTCGTGAAAAAGGTGTAGATTTAACAACTGTTGCTGGTACTGGCAAAAACGGTCGCATTACTAAAGAAGATGTTCTTGGAACAAGTGCTGCTCCAGCTCCATCAGCTGCTCCAGCTGCATCTGCTCCAGCCGCTGCATCTGCTCCAGCTCCAGAAAAAGCTAAAGCTGCTGCACCAGCTGCAACTGCTGCTAATGCATACCGTCCAGAAGATCGTGTACCATTCAAAGGTATCCGTAAAATTATCGCTGGCGCAATGAGCAAATCTGTTTACACAGCTCCACACGTAACAATTATGGATGAAGTTGATGTAACAGAATTAGTAGCTTTACGTGCTAAATACAAACCATATGCTGAGAAGAAAGGTTCAAAATTAACTTATCTTCCATTTATCGTTAAAGCATTAGTTTCAGCTTGCCGTGAGTTCCCTATTATGAACGCTATGCTTGATGAAGCTAGTCAAGAAATCGTGTACAAAAAATACTACAATATCGGTATCGCTACTGATACAGAAAACGGTCTAATCGTTCCTGTTATCGAAGATGCTGATCGCAAAAACCTATTTGCTATCGCTGATACTATTAAGGACCTTGCAGTTCGTGGACGTGATGGTAAACTTGCTGCTAACGAACTTAAAGGCTCTACAATTACGATTTCTAACATCGGTTCAGCTGGCGGTATGTTCTTTACTCCAGTTATTAACTTCCCTGAAGTTGCGATTTTAGGTACTGGTCGTATTTCAGAAAAACCAGTTGTTCGTGACGGAGAAGTTGTTGTAGCTCCAGTTATGGCTCTTTCTCTAAGCTTTGACCACCGTCTAATTGATGGTGCTACTGCACAAAACTTCATGAACCACATTAAGAAATTATTAGCTCAACCTGAGCTATTCATTATGGAGGTGTAAGAAATGGTAGTAGGTGACGCTTCATTAGAAATTGACACTCTAGTCATTGGTGCTGGTCCTGGTGGATATGTAGCTGCTATTCGTGCTGCACAACTTGGTCAAAAAGTACTTTGTGTTGATAAAGCAAACGTTGGTGGCGTGTGCTTAAACGTGGGTTGTATTCCTTCTAAAGCACTAATCTCAGCTTCACATCAATATGAAAACATGCTTCACGCTGAAACATTCGGTATCGAAATTGGTAAACCAAAAGTGGATTGGGCTAAAGTTCAAGACTTCAAAAACAAAATCGTTAAAAACTTAACTGGTGGTGTTGCTGGTTTATTAAAAGGTAACGGTGTTGAGTACTTCAACGGTGAAGTAATGTTCATTAACGAAAACGAGGCTCGCGTATTTAACGATGCAGAAGCACCTCGTTATAAATTCAAAAACTGTATTATCGCTACAGGCTCTCGTCCAATTGAGCTAAAAGCATTCCCATATGGTGGACGTATTGTTTCTTCTACAGAAGCATTATCTTTACCTGAAATTCCTAAGAGCTTAGTTGTTATCGGTGGTGGTTACATTGGTATCGAGCTTAGCCAAATGTACTCTAACTATGGTACACAAGTAACAGTACTTGAAGGTTCTGATTCAATTCTTCCTGGTTTTGATAAAGACGTATCTCGTGTAGTTGCTAAGAAATTTGAAGCTAAAGGTGCTAAACTTATCACTGGTGCACTTGCACAATCTGCTGTACAAACTGATAAAGATGTGACAGTTACGTACAAAGTAGGTGACAAAGAAGAGTCCGTTACTGCTGATTACCTATTAGTAACTGTTGGTCGTCGTCCTAATACTGATGGTGAACTAGGGCTTGATCTTATCAATGTTGAAATGACTGATCGTGGTCTAATCAAGGTTGACGAGTTCGGTCGCACTAACCATAAGCACATTTATGCAATCGGTGATATCGTTCCTGGTCTTGCACTTGCTCACAAAGCCATGTATGAAGGTCGCGTAGCTGCTGAACATATTGCTGGTCTACCGTCTGCGGTTGACTACAAAGCAATTCCAGCTGTTTGCTTCTCTGATCCAGAAATCGGTAGCGTAGGTTTAAGCGAAACTGAAGCAAAAGCGAAAGGTATCAAAGTTGAAATCGGTAAATTCGGTTACGCTGCTAACGGTCGTGCAATGAGCTTAAATGCAACTGAAGGCTTTGTAAAAATTATCGGCGATGCTGATACTGGTTTAGTTATCGGTGCACAAATCGTTGGCTTAGAGGCTTCTAACCTAATTTCTGAAATTGCTTTAGCAATTGAAATGGGTGCTACAGTTGAAGATATCGCTCTAACAATTCATGCTCACCCAACTTTAGGTGAAATCGTATTGGATGCTGCTGAAGCATTACTTGGTCATCCAATTCATATGATCGCTCCTAAAAAGAAAAAATAATTTGTGCAATTTAGCATAAAATAATAGTAGTAAAGAAAAAGGTATCAGGCTCTCATTATTGTTAATGTTGGTCTGGTACCTTTTTCACTCATTTTAATGATGGATAGAGGAGATTGTATGAGTACAGAATCAATCAAAACACCTAAAGAATCTTATACATTAATGACGCAACTTATATTTCCAACTGATACGAATCATTATGACACTATGTTTGGTGGTCGATTACTAGAATATATGGATAAAGCTGCTGCTATATCGGCAATGAGACATGCACGATCCCGTACAGTAACTGCATCAATGGATAGTATTGATTTTTTAGCACCCATTCATGTTGGCGATGTCATTGAAGTTACATCATTTGTCACATGGACGCATCGTAGTTCAATGGAAATATATGTTTCAGTCGTTAGTGAAAAAATTAATACTGGTGAACGTATTAATAATGTTACCGCATTTTTTACATTCGTTGCACTTGATGCAGAGGGAAAACCAACCTCTGTACCGTCGATTCAACCAGAATCTGAGTTTGAGAAGCAATTGTTTGAGCAAGCTCCAGAAAGACATGAGCTAAGAAAAAAACGTAAAGCTGCTCGAAAAGCTTCCCTTCCTAATTTTAATTAAACTTATACTATGCTATAATTGAGCTTAATGTCGAAATAGGAGGGCTTTTATGAAAACGAGTGAACAAGCCTACTTACAGCTACTACGAGATGTATTAGAAAAGGGCGAACGTAAGGAAGACCGTACAGGAACAGGCACTATTTCATTGTTCGGATATCAAATGCGTTTTCCATTAAGCGAAGGTTTTCCATTACTTACAACAAAACGTGTTTCATTTAAACTCATTGCTACAGAATTGCTTTGGTTTATGAAGGGCGACACAAATATTAGATACTTATTACAATACAATAATCATATATGGGATGAATGGGCATTTAAGAAATGGGTGGAATCTGACGAATATTCTGGGCCAGATATGACAAACTTCGGTCTACGTTCACAAGAAGATGAAGCCTTTCATGCTCTTTATCAAGCTGAATTAGCGTCATTTAATGAGCGTGTACTAAAAGATGATGCTTTTGCAGCTAAATATGGTGATTTAGGAAATGTTTACGGTAAGCAATGGCGACAGTGGCTAACAACTCGTGGGGATACAATAGATCAATTAGCAGACGTTATAACTACAATTAAGAAAAATCCTGATTCTAGACGATTAATTGTATCTGCCTGGAATCCAGAGGATGTACCTAGTATGGCATTACCACCTTGCCACACATTATTTCAATTTTATGTTCAAAACGGTAAATTAAGCTGTCAATTATATCAACGTAGTGCTGATATATTTTTAGGCGTACCATTTAATATTGCTAGTTATGCACTTTTAACTCATCTTATTGCACATGAATGTGGCTTAGAGGTAGGGGACTTTATTCATACCTTCGGTGACGCACATATTTATATCAATCATTTGGAACAAATAGAAGAGCAGTTAAAGCGTGAGCCTAAAGCATTACCAGAACTAGAGTTAAATAAAGATATTAAAAATATATTTGATTTCAATTACGAGGATATGAAAATTGTTGGCTATGAGCCTCATCCAGCTATTAAGGCTCCAGTTGCAGTATAACAATTTAAGAAAACACATCAATCTAGCTTGCAGATTAAACCTGCAAGCTCTTTTTTATATTTAGGCTCTGTTAACCTTTAGTGTTAATTTTCATGTTAAGTTAATGGGCAGTTATCTGTAATTAGAGTACTATTTATGATATAGTTTTTAAGTTATTAAAGAGAAAACTCGTTTTATCGTTGACAATAACATTAACGTTATTGAATTGGTGAAGTATAAGCAGTACACTGCAATCGCATATAAGAACGATACAGAAGTTGGCTTCTATTTGGATCAATCAGGTGATGTAACGTTTTCTAAACATAGGGAGAATGTAGAAGGAACAAAAATTCCACAGCGAATCATTGGTGGGTTTTCTGACAATTACTTAGTTGAATGCATCATCGATGAAGGTTTCATTTGACGAATTACCAGTAACAAAAAAAGGATTTATACAAAAAGAGGATATATCAACTCAAGATATTATCAAATTTCCAATCTATTTTGACTAAATGTTATTGTCAAATCATTTCCGTAAATTTGATTTTTCAAGTACATTATATCGTTAAGTCACAGAAATGTTTTGCTATAATATAGGATAGATACAGTACAGGAAAGATTACATAAATTATTTACGTTAAGGAGCAAACATGTATATTAAAAGTGTAGAGCTAATTAAAATGCCTATTAATGAGCTTACATATCCTTTCAATATTCCGTCTATTAAGCATCTAGATAAGCTACATTTTACTAATAATGTTACATTTTTTGTTGGAGAAAATGGCTCTGGGAAATCTACATTACTTGAAGCAATTGCGTATCAGTGTGGATTTAATACTGCTGGTGGTGGTCGAAATAACACTTACGATGTTCATGCTTCTGAATCTTCTCTTGGTGAGCATATTCGGTTAGCATGGATGCCAAAAACGACGAATGGCTTCTTTTTAAGAGCAGAATCATTTTATCAATTTGCCTCTCATATTGATGAACTAGAGGGTGGAATTGCTTCTTATGGTGGAAAGTCCTTACATAAACAATCACATGGGGAATCCTTTTTAAGCTTATTTATACACCGATTTAGATATAACGGTGTTTATCTACTTGACGAGCCTGAAGCAGCTTTAAGTCCATCGCGTCAGCTTGCATTAATGCGATTAATTTACGATATGTCGAGTCATTCACAGTTTATTATAGCGACTCATTCACCCATATTATTAGGTTATCCAAACGCACAAATTTTTAGCTTTGATCATGAAGTAATTCAACCCATTTCTTATGAGGAAACATCACATTATCAATTAACACGACGTTTTATTGATCAAAAAGAGGCACTATTAAGTGAGCTGTTTAAGGATGATAGAGAGGAATAAACTCATGCTGGAACACTATTTTAAACATTTGAACTTAAACTTCTCAGGCTGGGACTTTTCGTATTTAACCTCAACTTTACGTATGCATCAAGCTCCCTTGCCGTGGAATTATTACGTATTAGCTTCTCAATTTATAAGAGAGGCACAAACGGTGCTGGATTTAGGAACAGGTGGAGGAGAGTTTTTAAGCACACTTCCTATCGAAAATTGTACAGTTTATGCAACTGAACGCTATAAACCGAATATTGACATTGCAAAGCAACGTCTTGAGCCTTTACATGTGACCGTATTTGGACTTGATGAAAAAGAACCAATACCACTAAAGGAGAGCAGTGTAGATTTAATATTAAGTAGACATGAGGCGTTTGAAGCACATGAGCTGTTTAAATTACTAAAAAAAGACGGAGTATTTGTAACACAACAGGTAGGTGGTCATAATAATAAAGAGTTTTATGAGCTACTAGAAACACCACCATCAAAATATCGTGATTATAATAATAAAGATGTAGCTAAACAGCTAGTAGAAGCAGGATTAACAGTATTAAAGGCTGAAGCTATACAAACCTATACACGCTTTTATGATATTGCTGCAGTGATATATTATTTAACAGCATTAAGCTTCCAGTTTTCGAATTACGGATCAGAGCAATTTATAAATGGTATAAAAGCTATTGAAGGCCTGATTAATAAACAAGGTTTTTTTGATGTGAATTGTGATCGTTTTATAATAGTCGCTAAAAAATAAAATTAAATCTTATATGCACGGAGGTAACAGATGATTAGTTTAATAGTCGCAACGAGCTTAGAAGGGGCAATAGGAAAAGATAATAAAATGCTATGGCATTTACCAAAGGAATTAAAGCATTTTAAAGAAACGACATTAAATAAACCTGTTTTAATGGGTCGTAAAACATTTGAGTCACTAGGTCGCCTATTACCAAATAGAAAAAACATTATATTAACGAGACAAAAAGATTTTAATTTAGAGGGCTGTGAAGTTGTCCATACAATAGATGAGGCTTTACAAAAATATGGACAAGAGGACCTTATGATTATTGGTGGAGGAGAAATTTACAAGCAATTCCTCCCGTTTGCTGATGTTATATATTTAACAATTGTAGATGTAAATATTACAAATGCCGATGCTTATTTTCCTCCATTTGATAAAGCACTGTTTGAGCTGGTTTCTTCGCAATTTGTATCAAAAGATGAGAAAAATGAGTATGATTTCACAATATATTGCTACAAGAGAAAGAAATAATATTGAATTCAGAAGATAATGTAAAATAATAAATTTATACAAATAGTGCAAATTTATCGTAGCATAATCCATTACGAGAACTCCCTTATAAATGTTAGCATAATACATATAAAAGAGATTAAATTACCAGAACTATGGTCGAATATATGTAGAGAAAAATGCAACACATTTGAATGGGGGAGCTTTCGATGTCAACACCTACTGGCTTTATGGATTATCAAAGAGAGACTGCACGAGATGCAGATCCTTTAAAAAGAATTACACATTGGAATGAATTTCATTTACATTTATCTGAAGCTCAGTTAAAAACTCAAGGGGCACGCTGTATGGATTGCGGGACACCATATTGTCATACAGGTGAAGAGTTTGCTGGCTCAGTAATTGGATGTCCTTTAAATAATTTAATACCTGAATGGAATAATCTTGTTTATCGTGGACAATGGAAGGAAGCACTTTTACGTCTACACAAAACTAATAATTTCCCTGAGTTTACAGGGCGTGTTTGTCCAGCTCCTTGTGAGGGCTCTTGTACAGTTGGTTTAATAGGTGATGCTGTAACCATTAAATCTATTGAAGAAGCTATTGTAGAACGTGGATTTAAAGAGGGATGGATTGTTCCTGAGCCTCCAAAGCAACGTACTGGAAAAAAAGTAGCTGTTGTTGGCTCTGGCCCAGCTGGATTAGCAGCAGCAGCACAGCTTAATAAAGCAGGACATACTGTAACAGTATTTGAACGAGCTGATAGATTAGGTGGGTTACTTACTTATGGTATACCAACAATGAAGCTCGAGAAAAACGTTGTAGACCGTCGTATTGCCTTGTTAAAAGCAGAAGGCATTACATTTGTTACAAATACGGAAATAGGTAAGGATATAGCAGCAGCTGATCTATTACAACAATTTGATGCAACCGTTCTTGCACTAGGTGCGACTAAGCCTAGAACTGTCAACATTGAAGGCTCAGATTTAAAGGGTATTTATCCAGCTATGGATTTCTTAAATAGTACAATTAAGAGTTATTTAGATAGTAAGTTAAAGGATAATAATTATATTTCTGCTAAAGGTAAAAGAGTAGTTGTTATCGGCGGTGGAGATACAGGTACAGACTGTGTTGCAACTGCACTTCGTCATGGCTGTGAATCAATTGTACAGTTTGGTACAGTTGGTAAAGCACCTGAAACACGTGATGAGCAAAAAAATCCATGGCCGCAGTTTCCTAATGTCTATACTTTAGATTACGCCCATACTGAAGCAAAGGCTAAGTTTGGTAGCGACCCTAGACAATTTTCAGTATTAACAAAGAAATTTGTTGGAGATGAAAATGGTCATATTAAAGAGCTTCATACCATTCGTATTGAACGTATAGTTGATGAAAATGGAAATAAAATCTATAAAGAAATTGAAGGCACAGAAGAGGTTTGGCCAGTAGATATAGCACTTGTAGCTATAGGCTTCTCTGGTCCTGAAGAAACGATTATTGAACAATTAGAGCTAGCTACAGATTCACGCACGAATATTAAGGCACGTTATGGTGATTACCGTACAAATGTTGAAGGTGTGTTTGCAACAGGTGACGTCAGAAGAGGACAAAGTCTTGTTGTATGGGCTATAAAAGAAGGACGACAAGCAGCTAGAGAAGTTGATAAATATTTAATGGGCAGTTCATTATTACCATAATAGACAGTTAAAAAACCATCTAAGCTTCGGTTTAGATGGTTTTTTGTATGCTGTGATAGAGTACCTGATAATGATTTATGTGGTAAAATATGTTGAGACATATTTTAGGAGTTACTATGAAATTAAAATATAGACTAGGCAAAATTGAACCATTATATTATTTATAAATTATACATATCAATTCAATTGGGTATACAGGATTATTTCATGCAGTAAGCACATTGAACAATCTATTAAGAAGCTATTCATGACTGAATTTATTCAATATATTTGAATAGGAGGATAGACCGTTAACTATGAATCAGCCTCTGTTAAGTTTAGATTCTATACAACGAATTAGACAGTATGTTGAATTGAAATTTTCACATTTGCCTAAAGATAAGCATGCTGAAATTGTAGCAGATGCCATTGCAAAAGTAGTTGAACAGCAACTTCCTTCATTTGAGAATGATACAAAAAAGACGATTACCTATGATATTATTAAACACATTGTAATACAGCAAAAACGTTCAGTATTATTGGGAGATGTCGTACAAGCCTGTGAACTGCATCCATTATCTGAAAAAGAAAAAGAATCGTTTATTGATTGGAGACATCAGTATACTCCTCAAGTTGAGGAAACAGCCATACATAATGAACAAGCTAGTGTGCAGGATGAAGTGGCAGCAGCAGCTGAGATAACTCTTTCCGTCCATCAAAAAGATGAAAAGAAAAGAAAAAAGCTTAGTTTATACTATACATTTGCGTTTATATTATTATTTTCTGTTATAATAGTCATCTCACAATTATCATTAATAAAGCAAAACAGTAATCATACATTATCAGCTGAGGAAGCTATTACTGAATTAACTATTTCACAATACCCAACAGATAATTTACCACACAATGAGTTGCCAGGGTATTTACAATTTACTGAATTTGATAAGGATATTATAAAAAGCTACCTTAATACAAGA
>Ga0182742_1002975_pt1 | contig 17481 bp, 16 predicted proteins | sample eDN5th37CBELigMG_FD_128880 | JGI IMG/M metagenome (GOLD analysis project Ga0182742, IMG submission 128880) | Enriched Miracle-Growth compost microbial communities from Emeryville, California, USA - eDNA 5th pass 37_C BE-Lig MG (version 2)... ...
CATATGGTATAGCATTAATTTATCTGAAAAAGGAGATTCTTTTGACATGGTTACCTCTGATTCCCACGACATGGGAACGGGCAAGTTATCTTTGTACATTATTTTTGCAAGGGCTTGTATGTTTCCATCTGCCGCTTTTTCTAATTCCTCGAAAAACTTTCTTACTTCCTTTGAACCTGTGACCTGACTGAATCCAATGGAAAGGGATTTTGCCATAATGCTCTTTTTAATGTTAAGAGAAAGACTGATTAATTCTGAAGCAGATAATTGCCTTCCTTTTCCGAAGAATCCATCTATAAAATCATTAGTAGAAATAAACTCAGGGCTCTCGCTAGGATAGAAATACGGGTCTCTTTGAAATTTTCCTTTGTTAAGCAATAGCTCAATGGTTAAATCGTACATTCTTTTTGCATCATCATCACATGAGTTGTAAAATTCCCGAAGATCTTTTCTGACAGAAACACTTAAAGCAGTTGTATGACCCCACAAACCATTTATCGTCATAATATGTAGATAATTTAAGCAGAATGTATCAGAAAATAATCTCTCTACACCTTTATTAAGGTCGGACTCATTAAAACCAATAGGAACTGGAAAACCCTCTTTCTCAATGAAGGAAACAATCTGCTTCTTTTGCTTTTCCCATGTCTCGATAGCCATTTCGAAAACCTTTTTTATTGATTCGTCCTCCAAAATAGAAAGCATATACCTATTTACTACTTCAATCATTGTTCCGTTTACATACTCACCCCAAAGTGTTCCGATCTCGGAAGCTGTAAGTTTTAAATGATCATTTTCCACTTGTTCTCACCTCTGTCTTATTTTTTACTGCTACAGAAGTAGATATGCATTCCTTTGGACATGCCTTGCAAAAAGTGTATGTAAAAGGCGTCTTTTTTAATGATAAAAGTTTTACTAAAACATTGACTAAAATTTACTTAAAGAATAAAATGGATAGTGTAGACGTTTTCATTTATCTGATATTTAACCTATTTTTAAAGATATTGATTAGATTCTTACTAGAAGAAGTGGAAGGATGATAACCATGGAAAAACAGGGATTATTTAAAAAGTTTGTAGAGATTTTTAAAGTAGAAGATCAGGTTCGACTCTTTTTTTCACCAGGGAGAATTAATCTTATTGGAGAACACACGGATTACAATGGAGGGAATGTGTTTCCGGCTGCCATCACTTTCGGAACATATGGAGTGGTAAGGGAAAGGGAAGACCATTGGGTGCGATTGTATTCAGAGAACTTTCCGGACAAGGGAATCATTGAGTTCTCCCTTGATGCTTTGGAATATGATACCGCTCATAATTGGGCCAATTATCCAAAGGGAATGATTCGCTACGTTCAGGAGAGCATAGGTACTCTTCCAAACGGATTTGATCTTTTGATCCATGGGAATATTCCAAATGGTGCAGGTCTGTCGTCATCTGCGTCAATAGAAATGTTGATGGGAGTCATACTTGATGAGGTATACAATTTGAAAATTGACCGAGTAGAGCTGGTAAAGCTAGGACAGAAGGTAGAAAACAAGTTTATTGGTGTCAACAGTGGCATCATGGATCAATTTGCAATTGGCATGGGGAAAGAAAACTGTGGGATTTTATTAGACTGTCAGACTCTTACTTACGAATATGCACCTCTTAATCTAGAAAACCACAAAATTATTATTATGAATACGAATAAGCGTCGAGAGTTAGCCGACTCGAAGTACAATGAGCGCCGAGCACAATGTGAAGAAGCACTTTGCCGTTTACAAGCTAAATTGGACATCGAGGCATTAGGTGGTTTAACGGAAGAACAATTTGAAGCCCATCGTGAGTTGATTGGAGATGAACTTCTAGAAAAACGAGCAAAGCATGCCGTGTATGAAAATGCTCGTACGATTAAGGCGTTGACAGCTCTAAAAGAAGGAAACCTTGCTTACTTTGGTGAATTGATGAATGCTTCTCATACTTCTCTTAAAGATGATTACGAAGTAACAGGAATTGAACTAGATACACTTGTAAGTGCGGCTTGGAATCAAGAAGGTACAGTAGGTGCCCGAATGACAGGGGCAGGGTTTGGAGGCTGTGCTATTGCTCTTGTAGACAAGAATTACGTTGATTTATTTATTAAGGAAGTCGGTGAGAGCTATAAAGAAAGAATGGGATATGAAGCAACCTTCTATGTAGCGAGTATTGGGGACGGAACGAAAGAGCTTAAGGGAGAGTTGATACGATGAGCGTATTAGTATTAGGTGGGGCAGGATATATTGGTTCGCACGCAGTACACCAACTAATCGATCAAGGATACAAGGTGGTTGTGATTGATAATCTTCAAACCGGGCATGAACAGGCCATCCATCCTGAAGCCACTTTTTATAAAGGTGATATAAGAGAAAAAGAGTTTTTAACCTCTGTTTTTCAAAAGGAAAAAATTGAAGGGGTTCTTCATTTTGCCGCCAATTCCCTTGTTGGTGAATCCATGGAAAAGCCTCTAATGTATTTTGATAATAATGTGTATGGAACGCAAGTGTTACTTGAAGTAATGAATGCATTCGATGTGAAGAATATGGTCTTCTCATCAACTGCAGCCACATATGGTGATCAAAAAATCATGCCGATTACAGAGGATACTCCAACACTTCCGACCAATGCTTATGGAGAGACGAAGTTAACGATGGAAAAAATGCTGAAATGGTGCAGCGGTGCTTACGGAATGAAGTATGTTGCGCTTCGCTACTTTAATGTAGCAGGAGCTAGACCAACTGGAGAAGTGGGAGAAGACCATACACCAGAAACTCATCTGATTCCGTTAGTGTTACAAGTGGCCCTTGAACAAAGAGAGTTCATCTCTGTGTTCGGGGATGACTACGATACACCAGATGGAACGTGTATTCGCGATTATGTGCATGTAGAGGATTTAATTGCTGCACATATTCTTGCTTTAAAGTATTTAGAAAATGGTGGAGAAAGCAATGTGTTCAATCTCGGTAGTAACCAAGGATTCTCCGTGTTGGAAATTATTGAAACAGCAAGGAAAATTACGGGGCATGTTATCCCTGAAAAAATCGTGGCAAGAAGAGCAGGAGATCCAGCAAAGTTAATTGCTTCTTCTGAAAAAGCAAAACAAATTCTCGGATGGAGCCCTAAGCGTACCAATATTGAGCAAATTATTGAGGACGCATGGAGCTGGCATCAGTCACATCCAAATGGGTACGAAAAGTAACGGAAGGAGAAACACTCCATGGAAATACATGCTTTGATTCAATCACTACTTGACCAATCAATGGAATGTGAAATGATTGAACGAGAAGATGAAATATATGCAAGAAACCAACTCATGTCTCTTTTACAACTAGCTGAATTCCCCGAGAAAATGGAAGGGATAAAGGGAGTAAGTATTCCAGAGGTGTTAGAGCAAATCATTCAGTATGCTTTTGAAAAAGAGATGATTGGAATCCTAGATGCAGATAGGGAAATCTTTTCAAGCAAGCTCATGAATGTTCTAGTTCAAAGACCTTCGGACGTGAATCGTCGTTTTTATCGAAACTATGAAAAAGATCCAACCTGTGCAACAGAGTACTTTTATCAATTGAGTCAAAACAGCAATTATATCCAAACAAAAAGCATTGCAAAGAATATTAGTTATAAAACAGATACGCCATACGGAGAATTAGATATTACCATCAATCTGTCGAAACCAGAAAAGGATCCAAAGCAAATTGCCCTGGAAAAAGAGAAAAAGCAGGATGTGCAGTATCCGAAATGTCTTCTATGTGAGGAGAACGAGGGCTACGAGGGTCGAATTGGACACCCAGCTCGCTCCAATCATCGAATGATTCGACTAGAGCTAGAGGATGAACCCTGGTATCTTCAGTATTCACCATATGTGTATTATAACGAACATTGTATTGTTCTCTCCAAAGAGCATCGTGATATGAAAATATCTCGAAAAGGATTTGAAAGATTACTATCGTTCGTCGAGAAGTTTCCGCATTATTTCGTTGGCTCAAACGCGGATCTTCCCATTGTAGGTGGATCGATTTTAACTCATGATCACTACCAAGGAGGGAATTATGAGTTTGCGATGGCACGAGCCGACGAAGAGTATTCTTTTCAGATGAAGGAATTCTCAAATGTATCTGCGGCAACGGTCAAGTGGCCGATGTCGGTTATTCGTTTACGATCACGAATGAAAGAAGAACTCATTCAAGCAGCGGATTATATTTTGACTAGCTGGAAGGGTTACTCAGATGAAAAGGTGGATATTCATGCCTATTCCGGAGATACGCCGCATAATACGATTACTCCGATTGCTAGGATGCGAGAAGGGCAATTTGAGTTAGATTTAGTGTTAAGAAATAACCGAACGAGTGAAAAGTATCCGTTAGGAATCTTCCATCCACACAGCGATGTTCATCATATTAAGAAAGAGAATATTGGATTAATAGAGGTCATGGGTCTTGCGGTTCTCCCTGCTAGATTGAAGGAAGAATTAGAGGAAGTAAAAGCGTATTTATTAGGAAGGTCACCTATAGTAAAAGACTATCATCTCCATTGGGCGGAGGAATTAAAGAGTAAGTACGAAGCCGAATGGTCGGAGGATACGGCAGAAGAAATGTTAAGAAGAGAAGTAGGGTTGAAATTTCAACGGGTACTTGAGGATGCGGGCGTATTTAAAAGAGATACAATTGGTCAAGTGGCCTTTCAACGTTTCTGTGAGAGTTTAAAAATGGAGGCTTCCCTATGAAAATATCAGAGTCAGTCATTGGCAGGCACGATGGTCAAACCATCGTAGCACATACGATTGAAAATGCGTCAGGCATGCAAGTCACCTCTCTCAACTATGGGTGTACCATTACGAGAATTGTGGTACCAGACAAGAGAGGGAACCTTGAAAACGTTGTGTTAGGGTTTGATACAGTCGAAGAGTACCAAGCGAATTCAGCATATTTTGGTTCTGTCATTGGAAGACATGCTGGCAGGATTGCTGGAGGTTGTTTTGAACTCGACGGAATCACATACGAACTAGCCCAAAATAACAATGGAAATCATTTGCATGGTGGATTAAAAGGGTTTGATCAAAAGATCTGGGATGTTGAAGTAGTGCAAGAAAAAGATTCAGTCAGTCTTTGTTATCGATACGAAAGCAAAGATGGAGAAGAAGGCTATCCTGGAAATGTACGTGTATCTGTCACATATACAATAACAAATGCGAATGAAATTCTTCTTAGCTATGAAGGAATAAGTGATGCACGAACCATCCTTAATATGACAAACCATACGTATTTTAACTTGAGTGGTGATTTAAAGCGAACCATTGAGGATCACACACTGAAGATGAAGAGTGATCACTTTCTTGAATTAAATGATCGTTTAATTCCAACTGGTGAAATGATACATGTCGATCATACAGTATTTGATTTTCGTGAGGGTCGAAGGATTCAAGATGGAGTGGTTTCAGAGCATCCTCAAAACGTACTAGTTGGCAATGGATATGATCATCCCTTTATGTTAAGAAGTAACCAATCAGAACCAATCGCATTGCATGATGAGGAAAGTGGTCGTCTATTAGTTGTTGAAACGAATCAACCAGCCGTTGTCCTCTATACGGGGACACAGCTAGGAAACGATTATGATATTCGTGGTAGAAGGTCAGAAAAATACTTAGGTTTGTGTTTGGAGACTCAAGGAGTTCCTGACTCGATTCATCATTCACACTTTCCAAGTACGGTAATAGACAAAGATCAGGTGTACCGTTCGGAAACAAAATGGTCGTTTAGATTAAAATAATTTTTTATAGGAAAAGTGAGAGCCATTAAGCATGTAAGGGTTCTCATTTTTTAATTCTAAAATTTTACTAAAAAAATTTGTCAAAAAATATTACAAAATTATAAATGTTTGGAGTATAATGAAAACTATATTTTTCACAGGGGGTATACAGCTATGAAAGCATTAGAAAAAGCAGGAATATTTGCAGGCAATACCTTTGCTTATTGGGTATTACTTTTTGCAGGGTTGGCATTATTATTTCCTACAGGTTTTACTTGGATTGGTCCTCATATCCCATTATTATTGGGAGTGATCATGTTTGGGATGGGTATGACGTTATCGGTAAATGACTTTAAAGAGGTTTTCAGACAACCGAAAGCGGTATTTATCGGCGTAGCGGCACAGTATTTAATTATGCCATTACTAGCGTTTGGACTGGCATATGGTCTCGGTCTACCTCCGGAAGTTGCGGTAGGTGTGATACTAGTGGGAGCTTGCCCAGGGGGAACATCTTCAAATGTTATGACGTATTTAGCAAGAGGAAACACGGCCTTATCTGTATCAATTACATCTGTTTCAACTTTATTAGCTCCGATCCTAACTCCGGCGATCACACTTTTATTAGCAAGCAAATGGTTACCGGTATCATTAAGCGCTATGTTTATATCTGTTGTCAAAATCGTTCTTGTACCGATTATCTTAGGGTTGATTGTGAAAGCTCTGTTCCGTACTCAGGTTGAGAAAAGCGTTAAAGCACTTCCGTTAGTGTCAGTAATCGGAATCGTTGCAATCGTTGCGGCGGTTGTCAGCGGAAGCAAAGAGAGAATTCTTGAAAGTGGTTTATTGATTTTAGCAGTCGTTATTTTACACAACGCATTAGGGTATCTATTAGGTTTCCTAGCAGCTAAAGTGTTTAAAATGGATTACAGTGACCAAAAAGCGGTTTCCATTGAAGTGGGAATGCAAAACTCTGGACTTGCTGCGGCATTAGCAGCCGCACACTTCTCTCCACTCGCAGCTGTACCAGGAGCGATCTTCAGCGTATGGCACAATGTATCAGGCTCACTTCTTGCAAATTATTGGGGAAAGAAAGCTGAAAAAGCAAATAATAGTCAAAATGCAACTGGAGACTCAGTAGAAATTCAAAAATAGAATGAAACCCGTACGCTTTGAAAAGTGTACGGGTTTTTTATTTGAGAAAAATGGAAATTCTAGTTATAGAAAATATTGCATAGGTAGGCTTATTCTGGTACTCTATTATAGAACAAGTGTTCTGTAAAATAAAACAAAAGAGGTGTCTTATGATTTTAGGAATTCATCCCTATTTAGTGTTAAATGGAAACGGGCAAGAAGCAGTAAAGTTTTATGAAGAGGCAATAGATGCAAAGGTTGTTTCTGTACAGACGTTTGGGGATATGCCAGATAATCCGGAATACCCAACACCTCCTGAAGCAAAAAACCGGGTGCTAAATGCACATTTGAAGATAGGAAACTCAGATCTCATGCTTTCCGATACATTCCCAGGGCAGCCGTATCCGATTGGAGCTCAAGTAACCATTGCCATTATGATTAATAGCGTGGAAAAAACAAAAGCGGTTTTCGAAAAATTACAAGATGGCGGAGAGGTATTAATGCCATTACAAGAAACCTTCTGGAGTCCAGCATATGGACAGGTAACCGATAAATTCAATATGACTTGGCAGGTTTCAACAGAGATTAAGAACGATTAATCATTTAATCCCTTAGAATCAATCATTTTTTACTAGACAGCTGGGTAGTACCTAGCTGTTTTTGTTTATAATACAAATAAATACTAAGAGGGAAGGGGGAATAGTATAAATGAACCTTCGAAACTTTGAAGAGAATATAAATGAAGTGATCTTAGCTCGTGGAAAAAAATACTATGACCAGGATCACATCGAGAAGTTGGAAGAAGTGAATAGTAACCATTATATTTTTCAAGTTTCGGGAACCTATGACTATACGGTTCATATTTTTCTAACGGATACAGGAGAGATGAAAGATACATATTGTGATTGTCCATATGACCAGGGAGAGTACTGTAAGCACCAAGTAGCTGCGTTTTATGCTTTACGATTTGAGAAGGGAAGAAAAGAAGAAAAAACAGAGTCTACTCAACTAGTGGTAAAAGAAAACAAATCAGAATTAGAACCGATTCTTTCGAGATTAAATAAACAAGAGTTAATGAAAATTATCTTAGATATTGCAGATGAACACTCTTTAATTGAGAAGAGACTTTTGGCTAAATATACACCTGTAAAGGATGAAGTTGAATCTAGTAAAAAGTTAATAAAGGAGTACATTAAACAATACAAACGACGTGGATTTATACAGTGGAATGAGGTGTATGATGCACTACAGGGAGCTAATATAACCCTAGAAAAGGCAGAAGAAAAGATAGCTGAATCTGATGCATTAAGAGCTGTTCAGCTAAGTATGATTGTTTTATCGAGTGTAGTAGAAATGCTTCAATTTTGTGATGATTCGAATGGCTATGCAGGAGATGTCATCAGGGGAAGTTTGAATATAATACATGAGGCAGTAGATATTCATGATAGTAGTTTGGATGAGAAACAAAAAGAAAATTTATATTTAAGCATTATGAAAGAAGCAATGCGACCTTATTATGACGATTGGAGCGAGTGGAGAATCGATCTCTTAAGAAGCTGTATTCCTCTGTGTGATACGAATAAGAGAAGGATAAAGCTTAATAAACTGTTGGAGGATATGTTAAAAACAGTAAAAAGTGATGCCTGGAGTGATAAATATGAAACACAAGCCATTAAACTTCTTCAGCTTCAACTCATTGAACAATTAGAGGGAAAGGAAAAAGGATTGAAGTTCATTTATTCTAACTTGCAGTATAGTGATTTTAGAGAAAGAGCTATTTTGCACTTGTTAGAAGAAAAAAAATTCAAAGAAGTGGTCCAGCTTTGCGAAGAAGGGATAAAAATTGATAGACAATTTAGAGGAATTATTTATGAGTGGAAAAAGTATCAACTTGAAGCCTATGAAGGTCTCGGTGATATAGATAAACAAAAAGAAATCATGGTAAGTTTTTTATATGATAATAGGTATGAATATTATTCAAGGTTAAAACAACTATTTTCAGCAAATGAGTGGCCTGAAATTCTTGAAGAAATAGTCAAGACATTTAAGGAGGATAGATATGCACCATCTGCTTATGTTGAAATATTAAAAGAAGAGAAAATGAGTAGTCATCTTCTTGAATATTGTTCTAAGAACTTAAATTCAATAAAAGAGTTATATCCATATCTAGTCGATGAGTACTTCGATGAGGTAAATAAACTATTCATAAAATATATTGAGCTTCAGTCAGAACAATCAGGTGATCGAAAAAAATATAGAAATATTTGCAGCCTTATTAAGCTTTATAAAAAGGTATGTGGTACGACCCATTCTCAAATGCTAATCGATCATTTAAAAGAAGAGTATAAAAGAAGACCTACATTTATTGATGAACTTAATAAGATAATGCCCTAAGTCCAACCTTAGGGCATATCTATCAACTTAAATATGAAAAATTAATCCTTGGTTCAGATACGATGAACAGCTGTCCATTCTTTTCTTCAAGACCTACTCGAAACGTGTTTGGGTTTCCTGGTATGGTAATATCAACAAATTCGGGTGTGTCATTGTTTTTATCCAATTTAAACTCTACATAAGTGTGCGTACCAACATGAAAACGCCGAAGTATTTTTTGATGCTTAACTTCACAAAAGATCGCCTCGTGTACATTTACGCTTGTAAGTTCCTTCCCTAATAGAGAGCGTAACCGTTCTATAACATCTGCCTTACTGATCATTTTCTTCTTTCCTTTCACAAATAAATCCATATTGCTTGGTTTCAAAGGTTAGCTTTGTTATACATTCATTGTATACATCAAACTCAAAGAAGCAAACATTGTTTCATGACAAAAGTCGAGAGAATCCTATTAAAAACAGGTTTAAAAAATTTAAGGTAATTTTATGGTTAATAAATATATAATGATAAAATAAAATGACACCATAAAAATCGGAATAATCATATGGAAACTACGATAATAAATACATATAGAAGATCCTTATAGAGGGAATGTGCAGAATGACTGTTGAATTAATGATAAATGCAGAGCTTTGTTACCGGCAGGCCGAGGAAAAGGCCGAACAATATTTTCAAACACTTAATAATGAGATTGAAAAAAAAACCTATGCGAAAGCCTTAATGGAAGATATTCATTCGTGGAAACACAATCATATTCGTCATCATTCTCTATTATCCATGTTCTCTAATCGAGAGAAACGTGCAAGTTCAAAAGGGTATCAAAGCTACCTTCAATGGCTAGAGCATACTGGTAAACTGGAGAACTACTTGGACCGAAGTATTTCTTATCTGTATATGCGAGACCTCGGAAAATCTCTGAACTCTGCCGAAACGCAAGCTAGTATTAGCCGCACGGTAAATAGTTGGAAGGAAAGTATTCTTTTAAATGGGGAAAACGAGAATGACCTATTAGGTATGGCGGTCTTGTACCGTAAGGCCAGGGAGGAAGGTATTGAGTTAACCATGATCTGGTTAATAGGAAAGTTGAAGACCGTTTCAGAGAATATTCCAGAGGGGATGGAAGCAGAGCATGCTCAAAGGAAGCTGATCAAAATCATTGCTGGTGTCCTTATGCATGTTCTTGAAGAGATGGATGACAAGCAACCTTCAGAAGAAAGGTCTAGAAAGCTGGATGAAGCGATCAGGCTAGGATATTGCTATGGTTTAACCTATCCGTTTATCGACGATCTTCTTGATGCGAAGCTGTTATCGGATGAAGAGACTAAGAGATATACGGATTTAATTCGCACGACACTAACGACAGGGACTGTGCCTGAACTAGGTGTGTGGCCAGGAAAGCACGAACCATTAATTCGTTTTATTCATCAAGAATTGGGCGACGCTTTTGAGTATATTAAAGCTCATCAACGACCAGGATCCCTGGCTGTATTTTTCGAGCAATCGTATGTTTTTTTCCAATCTCAAGAAGTAGATCGGCTAAGAGATTTATCACATGCAGCTTATACAAATAAAGATTTGTATGTACCAGTCATTTTAAAATCATCTTCCTCACGTTTAATTGCTCGGTCCGTCCTTGATGCTCCTCAAGATGAAGGGTTTTCGGATCGAACGTTCTATTATGGTATCTATAATCAGTTAGCGGATGATTTTGCAGATATGTTTGATGATATGAAGGATGGTGCAGTCACTCCTTATACCTATTATATGAAGTATAAGAGTGTGCGCAGTGATTTAATCAATCCTTTTGAAATGTACTGGACCGTTATCTACTACCTTATACATAAGGTCTTTCAGTCAGATAAGAAAACATGTGAGGTCATTTTGGATCGGGCTATCAATGGCTTAAAACGCTTTAAAGAAAAAATGGGAACGAAGAAATACAAGGAAGTAATGGAGATATTTGCAACAGAAAATCAAATGTTTAATCGTCTCATACAAAAGATGGTTAGAAAATCAGATGATGTGGATTTCTTTGATAAGCTACTTCGAGATCATATCATTACGTCACTAAGAAACGAGAGGAAAGAGCAAGAGGAATTTTTGAATACCATTGATGAGTTCCGGGATGAAATCAATCACATCTTACCTATAGCTCCTAACAAGGATGTAGCTGTATCAAATCAATCCATTATTGAAGCAGCTAATTACAGCCTTAAGGGCGATGGGAAACGGCTTCGGTCCATAATGGCTTTGGTCATGGGGGTACAAGGCTTTGGTTTAAGTAAGGAATCCATTGTTCCTTTATTAAAATCATTGGAATATTTGCATACTGCTTCTCTTATTTTCGATGATCTTCCTTCTCAAGACAATTCAGATACTCGAAGAGGACGGCCAACCCTTCACCACGTATATGATATGGCTGTAGCAGAAATAACGGGTTTATTTTTGACACAAAAAGCGATAGAAGAGCAAGCATCTCTATATGCTTATAAACCCCAAACCGTGTTAAAGCTAATCCATTACTCAGCACAAATGACAGAAATTATGTGCCAAGGGCAGGCGATGGACCTTGGATCCAAAGGGAAGTATTTAAGCTTAGATGAACTGAATCATATGAGTATGTATAAAACAGGATTAGCGTTTGAAGCTTCCCTAATTATGCCCGCCATTCTTGCGGAGGCAAAAGAAACAGAAATGGTAGCTTTGAAAAAATACGCTCACCATGCCGGTATTGCCTTTCAAATCAAAGATGATCTCCTTGATGTAGAAGGAGACGTGACCCTCCTTGGAAAGCCAACAGGACAAGATACAGGAAATAATAATTCTACATTTGTCTCTATCTTAGGCAAAGATAATGCCAAAAGGGAAATGTGGGAGCACTACTGTCAGGCAACGGAAGCTTTGCAGGAGATTCCAAGAAATATTCCCTTTTTAAAGCATTTATTGAATTATATCGTGAACCGTGATCATTAATGATTCCTAAAAAGGGGTCATTTTTTTTCCCTATGAAAATATTGATTGCCCTACAGCTGGTAAAAATATATAATAAAAGTTGTATTAGGGAAACAATTGTTTATGGGTGAAATTTTTAAAGTTTATGGCACATTTTTTATATGAGCACATATCCTTTATAAAGATTAGTGAAATATATAAAATTTTTTATTGAAAAAGTTTGATTAAGGAAACATATTGTCTTTAATTCAAATACCTTTAACTATAATTTAAGGAGGAAATTACAATGACGGAGAATCTGTTGTTTGCTTTTGGTTTAACATTAATGGCAGGGTTGGCTACGGGGATTGGTAGTGTATTAGCGTTTTTTACTTCTACAACAAACACAAAGTTTCTTTCTGTTACTCTAGGTTTCTCGGCAGGTGTAATGATCTATGTATCTATGATTGAAATTTTCGTAAAAGCGAAAGATGCACTTGTAGGTTCTATGGGAAATGTGTTAGGTAACTGGATGACCGTGGCGGGTTTTTTCGGAGGGATGTTGTTAATTACATTAATTGATAAATTTATCCCTAAACAAGGAAATCCACATGAGTTGAAAAAAGTAGAGGATATGAAAGAAAAACCGAACAATCAGGCCCTGCTAAAAATGGGAACTTTTACCGCATTGGCGATTGCCATTCATAACTTTCCAGAGGGAATAGCGACGTTTACTTCGGCTTTGCAGGACCCTGGTTTAGGGATAGCGATTGCCGTAGCCATTGCCATTCACAATATACCAGAGGGAATTGCTGTTTCGGTGCCTGTTTATTTTGCCACTGGTGATAAGAAAAAGGCATTCAAACTGTCATTTTTATCCGGACTATCAGAACCAGTTGGTGCGTTAGTTGCTTATTTATTTTTGATGCCTTTCTTAAACGATGTAATGTTCGGCATCATCTTTGCCGCTGTGGCAGGAATTATGGTATTTATTTCACTTGATGAATTATTACCTGCCGCGAAAAGATATGATGAAACTCACCTATCAATCTACGGTTTAATCGGTGGAATGGCTGTAATGGCACTCAGTTTGTTATTATTCATTTAGTAAAAAGGCTTTCGACAATTGGTCGAAAGCCTTTTTTATGCTTATTCTACAATTTCTAAGGTTACTTCGATATTTCCCCTAGTTGCTTTTGAGTACGGACAGAAATGATGAGCTTTTTGAACTAAGTCTTCTAATACAGCTCTTTCAATTCCAGTACCTTTTACTTGGAGTGTTACACCAAGCTTAAAGCCTTGGTCGGTTTCATCTTTTATAAGGCTAACGTTTGCTGTTACTTGTGATTCAAATTTTACACGTTCTGATCTTGCCATAAATTGAAGGGCTCCGTCAAAGCAAGCAGCATATCCTGCAGCAAATAACTGTTCAGGATTGGTAGCGCTTGGCAAGGATTTCGCTCTTGGTGTTCCTGGCATGGCGATATCAAGATTAATGGCACCTTCTGGAGATTGAACTTTTCCTTCTCTACCTCCAACTGCAGTTACACTAGAAGTGAATAATACGTTTGACATAGAAATCATCCTTTTAAATGTATTTTTTAAAATTAGATTGTGCAAAATCAAATAACTTATGTGTTTATGATAATAGATGAGATATTAGTTGTCAATAATTTAGTTGTGCAAAACTAATTGAATTGACGATAAGGAAGGGGTGCGATATGATTTTATAAAATTAAATTTATGATCAGTTTATGAAAAAGTTGAGGGATGAATCATGAAGTATGACGATGAACTTGTGAAACTTGAAGACCATTTATGTTTCTCTTTATATGCTTGTTCAAGAGCAATTTTTCGTTTGTATCGACCGTTTTTAGACGAATTGAATGTAACCTACCCACAATATTTGGTGTTGCTCGTGTTATGGGAAAGGAAGCAAAGTACAGTGAAAGAATTAGGAGAACTTCTAGGCCTTGATTCTGGAACTTTAACTCCTATGCTAAAAAGAATGGAAGCAGCGGGTCTCGTCGAACGCAAAAGATCGGCTGAAGATGAGAGGGTTGTGACGATTACTATTACGGTGGAAGGAAATCTCCTTAAAGAGAAGGCTGTTTGTATCCCGCGTTCACTTTTAGAGTCAACAGGAATGACAGAGGAAGAAGTTATTACAATAAATAATGTGATAAAAAAACTACTTCAAAAGGTGAATGCAGCTAGTATGAAATGAATGGTCATACCGACGAGGCTTGGAGAAAAATAATGAATTGTTCAATGAGAAGTCCTTCCGTTCGGTTGGGCTTTTTGAATGTCACTGCCTCATATCCTGAATATATCTATCATTTTTAGCCAACATATAGGTTGAAAGAATGATCAGGAGTGAGTGCTTTGAACAGATTTCGGTTGTTTTTAGTTGTAACGGTAATGTCATTTTTTCTATCTGGCTGTGTATATAATGAAACGGAGAATCAGCAAGTTCAAACAAGCCAAGCTAAGGCTAGAATCTTAAATGATGAAACAGAAAAGGTAGATCACACGATCAGGGTCTCACAACTTGCAGAACAATATGTCGAGAAATTACAAGAAGTAGAACGGGCTAATGTTATTTACTCCAACAACAATGCGTATGTTGCAATTACACAAAACCAAAATAATAGTCTGTCAGATGTGTTAAATCAGAAGATAGCTGACCAGGTACGAAAAGCAGATAATAAAATTCATAAAGTGTACGTATCTGTAAATCCTGATTTTTATACGACGATGAACAATTATGCGAAAGATATAAGGTCCGGAAGAGACAAAATCAGCTTATACAGAGATTTTTCAAATACAGTTATGAACTTTTTTGGAATCGAAAGTGAATAAAAAACACACTCGTCTTTGTGGAGATGAGTGTGTTTGTCTAGTATTTTATGGAAGGATATTTCCAGCTGCACGATAAATACTATACCATTCTTCACGAGTTAGTTGGACCTCGCTAGCTTGGATGCAATCCTTTAATCTATCTAAATTCGTTGTACCCACAACAGGTTGCATCTTTGCAGGATGACGTAAAATCCATGCAATCGCAATCGTTGTATTGCTTACATTGTATTTTTCTGCAAGTTGATTAATTTGTTGGTTCAATTCAGGGAATTTTTCATTCCCTAAGAAAGTTCCTTCAAAGAAACCGTATTGGAATGGAGACCATGGTTGAACCGTAATGTCATTTAGACGACAGAAATCAAGAATGCTGCCATCGCGATTAATCGCTGATTCATTTTCCATATTGACATTAATTCCACTAGAAACCATCGTGGCATTTGTGATACTAAATTGTAGTTGGTTGGCGACAATCGGTTGCTTTACGTACTTTTTAAGAAGTTGAATTTGCATCGGATTTTGGTTAGATACACCGAAATGACGGACCTTTCCTGATGCTTCAAGGATATCAAAAGCTTCGGCTACTTCTTCAGGCTCAACGAGTGCATCTGGTCGGTGTAGAAGAAGCGTATCTAGATAATCCGTTTGTAGGCGCTTTAAAATGCCATCCACTGACTCTAAAATGTATTCTTTAGAGAAATCAAACATCCCTTTTCTTATGCCACATTTGGATTGAAGAATCATTTTTTCACGAATATCATCATTCATGTTGATAGCATCGGCAAATATTTCTTCACAAGCACCACCACCATATATATCGGCATGATCAAAGAAGTTTGCTCCTTCTTCTAATGCTGTTTTTATGAAACGCTCCACCTCTGATTTTTCAAGTGCACTTATTCGCATACAGCCTACTGCAACAACTGGTACCTCTAATGTGCTATTTCCTAGTCTAATCGTTCTCAAGTGTATTTCCTCCCAAGTGTACGATAGGGTAATTGTTGAATGAATAGTTCCTAATCCTCCTATTATCAACGCATTAACCAATCATAAGCATAATGTGCACGCTTTCACGAATGTGTACAAGCATATTTTGCCATACCTTAAGGCTATATTCAACTTTTACCTCTTATTTGAGAGAAAACAAAAAAGACCCTCTATTTTTAATAAGAGAATCTTCTATGATCCCACTTTTTTCGGGAAAATAATGGTGAAACACACTAGATCTTTATCAATTTTCACTTGTAAGTCACCATTGTATTTTTGTGTAATTTCTTTAATAATCGAAAGCCCAAATCCTCTACTTCTACTTTGTTCTTTCGGTTTAGTGGATTGCTCAATCTGAAAGAACGTTTCGTCAAATTGGGAAGGTTGGCAGTCGTATGTAACTTTCTACTTTGGGAGGTCTTTTTATGACTAATAGATATATAATCGATTATCAGTCACCAATAGGTGTATTAGAAATGATCGGATCAATGGATGAGATTTATTCCATCAGATTCGTAGACCGGGAACAAATTCAATATACCATTCAAGAGAAAACCCCTAAAGTATTAATAGATTGTTTGATGCAAATCGATGAATATTTTAAGGGAACACGCCAAGTATTCACTTTTCCTTATACATTAGAGGGAACAGAATTTCAGCAAACAGTGTGGAAGTCATTAGCCAATATCCCGTTTGGTGAAACAGGAACTTATAAGGAGCTTGCTATTAGGATTAACAATGAAAAAGCAATTAGAGCAGTTGGTCATGCAAATGGTAGAAACAAGCTAAGTATTGTCATCCCATGCCATCGAATCATTGGATCCAGTGGGAAGCTTACAGGCTATGCGGGAGGCTTGTGGCGGAAGGAATGGTTGCTTCAGCATGAACATGAAGCATTTATGGGGAAAAATTAATCGGAAGCTCTTATCACAAAGGTGATAGAGCTTTTTTGTTTTCTATTAATAGAATTTAAAGAGGGGGGAGTGGAGGGGATGATTCAGACAGTCTAAGCATTGCAAGGGGTTACGCAGTCCGAATGCGAGGTTGATTCGGACAGCAAAAGCATTGCAAGGGGTTACGCAGTCCGAATGCGAGGTTGATTCAGACAGCAAAAGCATTGCAAGGGGTTACGCAGTCCGAATGCGAGGTTGATTCGGACAGCAAAAGCATTGCAAGGGGTTACGCAGTCCGAATGCGAGGTTGATTCGGACAGTCCAAGCATTGTAAGGAATGGCGGAGTCCGAATGAGGAGTTTATTCAGACAGCAAAAGTATTGTAAGGGAGTACCGAGTCCGAATGCGGGGTTGATTCGGACAGCAAAAGCATTGTAAGGGAATACCGAGTCCGAATGCGGGGTTGATTCGGACAGCAAAAGCATTGTAAGGGAATACCGAGTCCGAATGAGGGTTTGATTCAG
>Ga0182742_1002977_pt1 | contig 17475 bp, 13 predicted proteins | sample eDN5th37CBELigMG_FD_128880 | JGI IMG/M metagenome (GOLD analysis project Ga0182742, IMG submission 128880) | Enriched Miracle-Growth compost microbial communities from Emeryville, California, USA - eDNA 5th pass 37_C BE-Lig MG (version 2)... ...
GCCCCCAGAGTCGTTAAAATCAAGTTAATGATCGTACCCGCAACGACATAAATCATCGTATTGCCGTATGCTTGCCAAATCTGATCATCTTGAAATACGCGGTTGTAAGCGTCAAGATTGAACCCGATCGGCCATATCGTTACACTGCCTGATGCGATAGCCGGAGCGCTGCTGAGGGAGGAGATGACCACAAACCACAGCGGATAAAGGAACGCAATGGATGCAACGATGAGTAATAATGTGTTAAGTAGATCAAAAACCGTTTCGCCTAAAGATTTCTTATAAACCATCGTTTTCCCTCCCTTTTACCACAGGCTTGTCTCTGCCTTCTTCTTAGCGACTTGGTTAACTAGAATCAACATGATGAAGTTAATGACCGAGTTGAACAATCCGACAGCTGCGGTAAAGCTGTAGTTCGCTTCCAACACCCCGCGGCGGTAGACAAAGCTGCCGATTACGTCGGCGGTTTCGTACGTAGCCGGGTTATACAGCAAAATAATTTTGTCATAACCGACGACCATAAAGTTGCCGATGTTAATAATCAGCAAAATGACAATCGTAGGCATGATGCCTGGCAGCGTAATATTGAGCATTTGCTTCCAACGGCCGGCGCCGTCCACAACCGCCGCTTCGTACAACGAAGGGTTAATGCCGGACAATGCGGCCAGGAAGATGATCGAGCTCCAGCCTACCCCTTGCCAGATTCCCGAAGCTACGAAGATCGTGCGGAACCATTCCGGCAAAATCAAGAAGCTGATCGGTTCCTCTACAAGTCCAATGGCTGTAATCATTCGGTTGATGATACCGTCAGGTTGAAGGAAGTCAATAATCATGCCGCATACAACAACGAGCGAGATAAAGTGCGGCAAATAAGAGATCGATTGAACGACCCGCTTAAAAATTTGATTCTTCACTTCATTCAACAACAGCGCCAGAATGATTGCGGCGGGGAATGCAAATACAAGGTTCAACACACTAAGGAGCACCGTATTCCGCAACAGTCTCCAGAAGTAATAGCTTTCAAAGAAAGAGATGAAATGCTTGAACCCGACCCACTTGCTGTCCCATACTCCAACGAACGGGTTGAAATCTTTAAAGGCGATGACCGCGCCGTACATCGGTTTGTATTGGAACAAGATAAAATACAGAACGACGGGAATAAGCATAATGTATAGCGAGCGGTTCTTCATGATCTCGCGAAAAGTGGTACGTCTATGCCCTTTGCTGAGGTGACCGGGAGCTTTGGGTTTCTTGGAGTTGACCGCTTGTATGCTCATAAATCAGTTCCTTTCCGGAATAACCTATGTTATTCCCGTTGTGAAAGAGGTGCACCCCCATGTGCTGGGGGTGCGATGTGTTTACCATTTTGCCGATTAGCTGCGGCTCATGTACTCGTCGTAAACAGACTGGTACACTTCAAGCACTTTATCAATACCCATCTTCTTAATTTGCTCTACGAAATAGTCATAATCATTGAAAGAACGGTTGCCCATGACGAACGCATTCGCGTATTCATCGCGGAACGTTCTGATGTCTGCAAGAATCGGAACGATGATATCGTTCTGCTCTGCGGAGAACGTCAATGGCGGCAAGCTCACGCTGTAGTCAATGTACTGGGATACTTTCGCTTTCGCTTCAACCGCTTGCTCGATGTCGTACTGCTCTTGATAACGGCGGTCGCCGATCGTTGCCCAAGATCCGCCGCCAATCGTGAAGCTAAGCAGCGATTCCGTAGAGCTCAAGCCGTCCGGATTGTTGAATACTACATCTTTAAATGTAGGATAGCCGTCCACCATATCGTAGGAAACGCCTTCTACGCCGAAGTTATTGAGCAGAATGCCTTCTTCGGAATACTGGAAGTCAAGCCATTTCACAGCTTCTACAATGTTTTTGCTTTGGGAGGAAACCGCAATCCCTACGTTGCCCACCGGCCAGCCGTGGTAACCGTAGCGCTGAGTGCCGTTCGGGCCCTTCGGAGGCACGGTGCCCTCGATGCGGAACGTCGGATGATCCTTCATCAAGTCCGTGAACGATGTCATGTAAGAACCGGACCAGCCAACCCACGCGCCTGCGCGGTCCGTCGTTACTTTCTCAGTCAAGAACTTGAATTCCGTGTCAACAAGGTAGTTCGGGTCGATCAAGCCTTCGGAATACAGTCTGTTCAGATATTGAAGTGCTTCTTTGTATTCCGGTTCGATCGGGCCGAATTTCACTTGGCCGTCTTTCACGTAGAACTCCCAATCCGTACCGAACGCCGGACCGAAGTTTCTCATCATGTTCTGCAAGTTAACGGATACGAACGGAATTTCATCCGCTTGATTGTTGCCGTTCGGGTCTTGCGTTTTGAATGCTTTCAATACGTTGTACCAATCTTCCGTCGTTTCCGGCTGCGCCAAGCCCAGCTTGTCCAACCAGTCTTGACGGACTTGCGGGAACATCTGTACATGCAGGTATTCGTCAAGGTTGATTTGCGGGAAGTGGAAGATCTTGCCTTCCGGTGTCGTGATCATACGCGCTACGTCAGGATTTTCCTCCAGGATTTTCTTGAAGTTCGGAGCGTATTGATCAATATACGGAGCCAAGTCAACGAACGCGCCTAACGCACCGTATTTAGAGCTTTCCGACATCATGTTGCTGTACCATACCATATCAGGCAATTGGCCGCTTGCCATGAGAAGGTTGAATGCTTCCGGACCGTTCGCGCCGCTGCCCATGACCCATTCAATCTCGATGTTCGTCAACTCTTGCATCTTCTGGAACGATACTTTCTCATTGTAATCCTTGCCGCGGAAGTTGCCGTCGGTTACGGCCCAAGTCTTAAGCTTAAGCGGACTGCTAACGATTGGAAGTCCGTTCTCCGAAGGGGTTTGCGCCGGCGCTTCACCCGTTGACGGAGTTTGCGTCGATGGTGCCGGTGCCGGATTGGATGTGGACCCTGAACCGCCGCTGCCGGAACAAGCGGAAAGAATGAGTACAAGAACTAGACTCAAAATAAGAGAAAGTTTAAAGCGCTTACTTTTCATGCGAATCCCCCTAATTGTTTACTTGTCAAAACGATCCTGAAACAATTCCAAACCTGCACAACGGACTAAAGCATTCATACACCGAGCTTGAGGCATGTTGGTGTATGTACGGTGAAGCTTGATGACTACAAAGGAAAACCTCCGCCCTCCTCAATCATGATGTATTGTGAACTAGTTAGTGTATATCTAGTTCCTTACGTATAGAATAACTGCCGAATAAAGCGCTGTCAACGATATTTTTTATCGTAAATTATCAAGCAGAGATACCTGAAAGAATCTTGTATAAATAGGAAAATTGAGGAATGTGCGACTGATTGCAAAGAAAAGACATGAGCCGCAGCTCATGTCTTAGAAATGGCAATATTAGGTTATAACTAGTTTCTATCTGGATGTCAATTTCACAGGAGCGCCAGTACGAGCGGATTCATAGGCTGCTAAAGCAACCCTTGCGGACATATAACCGTCTTCTCCCGTAACGGCAACCGGTTTTCCCTGAAGCAACGAAGTAACGAAGTTGTTAACCAATCCTTCGTCCATATCGTCTCCCCAATAACTCCACTGGGCTTTGTTTGCCTTGTTGCTGTATACATTATTTTTCTGCGAGAAGGAATCAATGTTTAGGACTCCCTTCGTCCCGATAATCTCGAGCATGACATCTCCCCAAGTCGGGTATGAAGATGGGCGCGACCAGCTCGGGTCATGTACGGCAAACACGCCGTTCTTGAAGCGAACATGCACCATGCCGGCATCGTCGATGTCCACATCGTGAAACAATGTCCCCGCATGTGCGTACACTTCTTCCGCTGTGCTGCCAGTAAAGTAATTCATAAGATCCAGCACGTGGACGGTGTGATCGAGGACAGCGCCTCCCCCGGACAATTCCGGATCAATAAACCAACCGCTAGGCATCGTTCCCCGGTTATATCCCTTCATCGCGATAATCTCGCCGATATCTCCGCGGTCGATCGCTTCTTTCGCTTTCATCACAGGCGGTAAGAAGCGGCAAGGAAATGCCGTCATCAACTGTACGCCTTCTGCTCGGCATACCTCGATCATCTCTAACATTTCCTCTTCGGAGAGACCCAAAGGCTTTTCACACATCACATGTTTCTTTGCTCTCGCGGAAAGCTTCGTCAGTTCGGCATGCCGACTGTTTTCGGAACAGATGACGACCGCGTCGACCGGCTGCTTCAGCAGCTCTTCCGCAGTGCTGTAATAGGCGATCCCATGCGGCTCTGTAAAGGGACGAACCCTTTCTTGATTCTCATCGGCGATCCCTACAATCTCCACATCTTCCCTGGAGTTCAGATGATGGAAGTAACTTGCCGCATGCATATGGGCGAAGCTAATCATCCCGACTTTAAGGACGTTCATGGTGCCACCTCCAATTCAACTGGCTTGCGCAATTTCGCCGATTGCTCGGCTGCGAGCGCCACTGCCAACGCCTTGCGCGCATCCTCCGCAGTAACAATCGGCTCGCTGCCCGTTGTGATACATTCAAGGAAATGCTTCAGTTCGTAATAATATGGATCATGATTGGCGGGAGAGCTTGGCACCGGGACGGATGCGCCGGCTTCCGTTCCTTGTTTCTGCAGCTTCACATCGAGCGACCTCACATCATTGCTGTCAAATTGGATGATGCCTTGGTCGCCGGCAATTTCGTATTGGGTCGTGAATGGGCCCGGGTAACCCCAATAACCCGTCAGATTCGCAATTCGGCCGTTCGTAAACTCCATCGTCACTTGAGCGTAATCCATCGATTCCGAACGGTTGATCGATGCGTACACGGACTTCACTTCTCCGAAGAGCGCGCGGGCAAAATCAATATCGTGGATCATCAGGTCCACGATGACGCCGCCGCTCTTCCCTTGATCGCGGTACCAGCCGTCATATCCGGTTGGATATGCGCTATAACGCTTCAAGTGCGCAATTCCCGGCTCTCCGATTTCACCCCTTCGCACTCGCGCGAGCGCGTCCCGGTAATTCGGGAAAAACCTGACGACATGGCCGATGAAGAAACGCACGCCGTGCTTGACACACGCTTCCTGCATCTCTCTGGCATCATCCTCGTTCATCGCAATCGGTTTCTCGCAGATGACATGGATGCCATGCTCCGCCAATTTCAACACGGCGTTTTTATGCAGATATGTCGGAAGACACACGACCGCAACCTCCGGCTGCTCCTTGGCAATCATTTCATCGATATCCGTATAAGCCGTTGTGCCGCACAGTTCAGCACACCGTTCTGCGCGTTCCTTGATAAGATCGCATACACCCGCAGCCTGAACGTTCGCAAGCTTAGCCGCATTGCGGGCGCAAGTCGTTCCCATCGTGCCTGCTCCGATAATGGACAGCTTCAATTGAATACCCTCCTTTAGACTTTTGAATGCAAGATATATTGCGCCGCCGCTGTTTGCAGTGACGGGGCATGATCATACAGCAACAGTGCGGGATGGTTTCTTCCGGCCACATCATATTCCGATCCAAAATGTACCCATACCGCATGCTTTCGAAGCTCGAGCCGCTCATCAAGCGCCGCAAGAAACTCCGGATTCATCGGTTTATTGTGCGAGACGGCAACAATGATGTTCCCATCGTCTGCCTGCTCCTTCAAGAGATCCAATACGCCCTCGTACATTTCTGTCTCAAGCTGTGTTACGGCTATTTCTTCTGCCAGCGTGTCAGCGAAGAAACGCGTGTTGCGGTCATGAATCAAGATCCAAGCCTCGTCCCTCTTCGCTCCGACACAGCCTTGTACTACCCCTCGGACCGGTGTTACCGCTTTCTGCGCAAGCGCATCGTTCACAGCTCTCGCATTCAAGGTCAATAATTTGGACGGCTCCAAATTTCCCGCCTGGAATGCTGTTGCCGTAAGCCCAAATTTTTCCTTCGTCCGCAATATTCTCGCAACCGACTTGTTAAGCCTTTCCATCGGAATCGTACCGTTCTCCACGGCTTTCACAACAGCCTGAAACACGGAAAGCGATGTCTCGAAGGACGGCATGGTTGCAAGCAGGATGTCAGCCCCCGCCAGTACGGCAAGAACGCACGCATCCTCCATCGAATATTGATTCGCAACGCCTTTCATCGTAAGTCCATCCGTAACAATAAGACCATCAAAACAAAGCTGCTCTCTTAGCAATTTCGTAGTAATTTCGTAAGATAACGAAGCCGGTTTCATTGATGGATCCAAAGAAGGAACCGCAATATGGCCGACCATTACCGCTTCTACGCCGCAGTCAATCGCACGCTTGAATGGCATCAACTCGAAGTTCTCCAACCGCTCCCGGCCGAAACGGAGCACCGGCAAATCTTCGTGCGAATCCACTTGTGTGTCCCCGTGCCCCGGGAAATGCTTCGCCGTCGCGATGAGACCGTGGTTCTGGTAACCGCGGATAATCGCGTTGCCCAATCGGGATACCCGTTCACGGTCTTCCCCAAAGGAATGAGTACCAATGACAGGATTCAATGGATTGTTGTTAATGTCAACGACAGGACTATAATTAAAGTTAACCCCCATCGCTAGAGATTCTTCGGCTGTGATCCGCCCGGATTCATAGGCGAGCGATTCATCCCCCGCGGCGCCAATCGCTCGGTTTTTGGGGAAATGAGTCGCTCCCCCCTGTTTCAACTTACAACCGGCACCCGCGACAAAGTCCGCCGAGATAAACAACGGGATCCCGCTTCCCTCCCCCAATGAAGCCGTTTGCATGTCCGTCGTTAAGCGGTGCACTTGCTCCGGACGATGTAATGCTCCTGTTGGCAGGAATAAACCCCCCGGCTTTAATTCAGTAATCAGGCGGCGTGTTTGTTCGCCCAGTTGCTGACCGAAGGCGGAAAACGTAAACAGTTGACCGACTTTCGTTTGTATGTCCAAATCTTCTAGTCTCATCTGGATTATCCTCCTTCGTCGTTGCCGGCCTCTAGTGTACGCCTAGTGTACTAAGCCGGCAATGACGCTCCAGTCCATCACGGCCATCTCAATTCGACGCCTTGTTGAACGAGAAGCTGTTGGAAGCTCGCCAATTTATCGGCATCGTGCCATACTTCCCTCGGCGAATATCCGTGCTCCAGACAGAATGCCGCAAGCGCCCCCGCAGATTCGCCGATATTCCATTCTACGGGATGCAGCCGGTAACAGCCGTTCGTAATATGTGTCGTGCCGATGTTCTTACATGCGGGAAGCACATTATCCACCGTGATCGGAATCAAGCTTCCAAGCGGAATTTGGAAGGGAAGGCTTCCGCAGTCGATATAGTTTCTGCCCGAGGTGCTCGGGTGAAGATCAATATGGTAATATCCGATGCCGACGCTGTCATGATATTGCACAGATTTCCCGTCAGGCCTTGTGTCCGGACTGAGATGCTGTTCCAGGATCGTGAACTCCGCCCGGATGCGGCGGGATTCTCGGATATAGACCTGTTGCGCCAATCCGTCCTTCGTCCCGACAACATCGCCACGCAGCCTTAAACCGGGGTAGCCAAGTTTCCCGTCCGGCCTTGGCGCTTCCGTCTGCATCCAATACAAATAAGAAAGGCTTAACTGCTTCGCGCCTCTGAGATGCTTCGCTCTCTCTTCTTCCGAAACATCAATGACAGGCCCAAGCCAATAATCCGTCTGCGGCCAATTGACATTCACAATATCGCTTGGGAAGAGGCCGGGTTCAAACAACGAGCGGTCGACAATCCGCCGGTACGTCCAGAGGGAGAAGTGGCCCTCCCTTGGGAACAGTGTATATTCCCGAGTCTCCAATGTTCGCGGGTTCGGCCCGTACCAGCTTAACTGGCGGTCCGGCCAGAAATCCGCTTTATAATTGCGCCAAAACTCGTAATCCTCCGGCTTATCGATCGTATGGTCTTCCCCTTCGATGTAATCTACAGCGAACGTATGCGTCACCGCCTGCATATCCATCGGGTCTGCCGGGCCGTCCAGCGCATGCGGTTCTCCGGTTTCCGCCTTCGACTCCGCGCCGGTCACGTACTCCATCTTAGCCAGCGGCAGCAGATCGCCGCAATCCGTCGCGTCGAGGAAATACGGCGCGGACAGGACGATCCGGCTCCCGTCGCGAACGTTCTTCACCGTAACGGATGTGACGCGGTCGCCGTCTCTCTCGCAAGCTTCTGCGCGGTATCCGACGAAGACCGTCAGTCTTCCGCTGTGCTCGTATGGGGCCAACATCGCCTTCAATACGGCATGCGCGGCCTTAGGCTCATGGCTGATCTTGCTGACGGTTGCGTTGCCCGGGTTCAACAGTGCCAGATGTTTCGCGTGCTCTGTTACCGGGAAGAACGTTTTGTAATATTCCCGGACATAGTTTCTGAATTGCCTGTAAGTGCGGGTGCTGCCGTGGGTTTCAATCCATGGATGCTCATCCGGCGGAACGGCTTGGGACGTTAATTGGCCGCCAATCCAGTCATATTCTTCCGTTAGCACAACCTTCTTTCCGAGACGGCAGGCGGCAAGCGCCGCCGCAACCCCGCCTGTGCTTCCTCCGATAATAATGAGATCCGCTTGCAATTCCTTCGTCATACCGTCAACTCCTCATCCATTCCAATGTAAGACTGCTGTAAGCGTAATCATTTCCCCATCTAGTTTATTACTGATTCACTTCGACTCAAGCCATTATAGTCACCTTTCATAAAATATGTCAACGAAATATGGCATTCTATGTGATAACCACATAGAAAAACGAAGGCGACTCAAGCGCAGTAACTTGAGTCGCCTTCGTTGTGTTACTTTACGGCGTGTTCCAATGCCATCATGACTGCGCCTACCGCCGCGGAATGCTTCGGTGTGATGCAGAGCGCCTCAGGGTAGGCAGCCTTCATGATTTTCATAAATTCATCTTGAATATAGGAATTCTTCAGCAGCACGCTCCCGGCCATGGCGATCACCCCGTCCTGCATGGATAATCGGTTCAATACGGGGCCCGCGAGCTCCGCCAAAGCCTTCGCACTCTTGGCTGCAATGTTTATCGCTTCCTGATCGCCCTGCAAGCAAGCCTCCGTAAGAATGGGCGCTAATGCGGCGATATCCTTCTTGTTCGTGTGCTTATCGTACACAAACCTGACAATCTCAGCAACCGAATCGATCCGAAGCCGGTCATACACCAGTTCCGTGATCACCGTCGGAGGAATTCGGCCGTCGCTCGCGCGCACGACAGCGGAGAGAAGATCCCTCCCAATGCTGTAGCCGCTTCCCTCGTCGTCAATTAAATAGCCGAATCCGCCGGTTCGATGGGTTTCGCCAGACGCGTTCTTCCCATAACAGATGGACCCGGTGCCCGCGATCAGGATGACCCCGTCCGGCTTTCCGTGCGCGCCGTACAAGGCGGTCTCGTGATCCCCCTGAATAAGGATGTCTCCCGTATATCCGCATTCCTTCACGACCGAGCGAATCCGTTCGGCAACGGAGGGATTGCTGACCCCGGCCGCGCCAATGCATATGCATTGACAATGATGCAAGTCACCGACGGTATGCGCGATTTGATCCATCATCTCCTGAAAGGAGCGCCGTACACTTTCTTCATCCGTTCCGTTATAGTTGATCGCGCCTGAAGTGAAGCTTTGCACGGTATTTCCAAACTCGTCAGCGATTACCACCTCGGTTTTAGTGCCCCCGCCGTCCATGCCTACGGCGTACTTCATCGATGACCACTTCCTTATAAGTACAAATGATACGCTGCTTTCCGCTTAGCGAAAGACCGGCTCTCCTCCCGATACTGCTCCAACAGTTCGCTTAAGCCCGCGGCACCGCTGCCAAGCAGATCGTCACCGGATAATAGATCGATGAAAGATCTCGATCCTTCTTTGTAAGGCGGCCGGAACGCAAATTGCTCGTATTGCTCCTTAATCGTGAACAGCAGCGTGAGTCCTGTCTCCACCGAACGTACCGCCCGGGGATCGGTCACATGCACCTGCACGCCCCGGCATAGCTCCCCCTGAAACTTGGAGAAGGTCGGACGGAAGTATACCGGGCGGAAAATAACCCCGGGAAGCGACTTCGCGTTCATCTCCGCGGCAAGCTGCTCCGCGTTCAAGAAGGGAGCCCCGATCATCTCGAACGGCGCGGTCGTCCCCCGCCCTTCCGAAATGTTTGTTCCTTCGAAGAGGCAGGTTCCCGGGTATAAGAGCGCCGTTTCGAATCGAGGAATCCCCATCGAAGGCTGAATCCAGATGCGCCCCGTATCCGGGAAGAGCATCTTTCTTTCCCAGCCCTCGCATTTGACAACATGCAGCTTCGCGTTCCATCCCGTCTGTTCGTTCGCCATCATCGCAAATTCACCGACGGTCAAACCATAGCGAATCGGGAGCGGATAGTTGCCTACGAACGATTGAAATGATTCCTTTAAGATATTGCCTTCCACGGTGATTCCGTCTAACGGATTGATCCGGTCGAGGATGACAAACTCCTTGCCTGCCTTGGCGCAATCTTCAAGTGCGTAAAGCATTGTATAAATATATGTATAATACCTGACGCCTACATCTTGGATGTCGTAGACCATCATATCGATGCCTTCCAGCATTTCAGGGGTCAGCCGTTTGGAATCTTGGCGATACAGGCTGTAAACCGGCACACCGGTCAGTTCATCCGTGTATGTTTCCACCATCGCCCCGGCGGCTTGATCGCCGCGTACGCCGTGTTCCGGGGAAAACAATGCCGCCAGATGGAATTGTTCATGCAGCAGCTGGATCGTAGACACCATATTCTTGTTCAATCCCGTCGGGCTTGTAATCAATCCGAGCCGCTTCCCATGAAAAATATGAGCATATTGCCCAATCCGATCAATGCCATTATAGATCATCCGTTTAATCCCCTCCGTATCATCTCACTATTGTTCATGCAAGCTACGGGTAAGAAATTTTCCCCATCACGACGGATCGCTTGGCCCCTGTGACACTGGGAAGATTATTCGCTGCGCCCGCAACGGTATAGTCTGCCAATACCGCAAACGCCGTTGCTTCCTTCGCATCGCTGCTCTGGCCGATATCTTCTTGCGTTTGCACCTGTACCCTCATTGCCTCCATCTCCGACTTCAGCAATCTCAGCAGCACCGGATTGTAGCTTCCGCCTCCGCCGACGATCATGACGTCTGCCGGATGCTTCGCGCGGATAAATCGGCGATACGCATCCCCAATCGACCATGCGGTAAGCGCTGTGACAGTCGCTGCCAGATCCTCCGGAGCCAGCCCCAAGCGGGCTTGTTCCGCAAGCAGCCGCTCGACATACTCTGAACCGAAGAGCTCCCTTCCGGTGGACTTTGGCGGAACTTGTGCATAATAAGGCTCTTGCTGTAATTGGTTTAACAGCTCCTCGTGGATTCGTCCCTTCGACGCAATCGCTCCGCCAGCATCCATCGACAATCCGGGATAAAGGCGGCTCACTACCCCGTCAATCAGCATATTCCCGGGTCCCGTATCGAAGGCGTACACCTGATCCGGCGCGCCGCCTGCAGGGAGGACGGTCACATTCCCGATCCCGCCAATATTTTGCAGCAATACCGTCCGGCGTTCCTCCCGGAATAACAAGTATTCGGTGAACGGAACAAGCGGGGCGCCCTGCCCTCCCGCCGCCATATCCGCGATGCGGAAATCGGAAACGCAGGGAATTCCGGTGCGCAAAGCAATCACCGAACCTTCACCCACTTGCACGGTATATCGCAATGGATAACCGTCAATGAGCTCTGCTTCCGGCGCATGGTACAACGTCTGTCCGTGGGAGCCGATGACGGATATATCCTTTGCCGTAAGCCCCGCCTTCGCAATCACCTTCAAGGCCGCTTCGGCAAAAAGCTCCCCAAGCCGGACGTTCATCAATCCGACGCGGTCAATCGTGGCGTACTTCCGGTCGAACAGCCGGAAAATTTCCTCTCGAACATGCGGCGCGTACGGGCAATTATCGAATGCGATCAGCCGCGCCTGGCGAATCTCCCCGGGGTTTCCAACCAGCTCCACAACCGCGGCGTCAATTCCGTCTACGGAGGTGCCTGACATTAACCCGACTGCAAATCTACTCCCCATTTCCTCACCACCTCTTATTAAAAACGCTTCCAAAACCTTCTACAACCATCTTACGCGCAGGCCATTTTCCATGTCAACAGATTTTGAAATATTCTTTTATATTGCTAATAATCGGTTGAATTTTTGATTCAGCAATCCCACAAAAAAAACGGCTCCAAGCGCGGAACCGGCGGTTACCATGGATCATCAGTTTATTTCTTCTGCTTCATTGCCAATACATTATGTGTCTTTGTCAAGTATTTCTTAACCCGCTGGTATTCCGCGCTGGCCACGCCGATAAATAACATATCGATCACCGTCAGCATCGCAATCCGCGAACCTGTCGCGCCGCTTCGAATCGTGACCTCCGGCGTCGAGATGCTAAGCACAATATCCGCTTGCTCCGACAACTCGCTTCGGGTAAATTTCGTGATCGCAATGATCGTGGCTCCTGTTCTTTTGGCGACATCTAACGCTTCTAGAATCTCGCTGGTATTCCCCGAGTTGGACACGAAGACGGCTGCATCCCCCTTCTCAAGAAGAGCGGCGGCAAGCAGCTGAGCGTGCGCGTCCGTATAAGTGCGGCAAGATTTATTGATTCTTGTAAACTTCTGCTCCGCGTCCATACATACCAATCCCGACGCGCCGACACCGAAGAAGGCGATGCGGTTCGCCTTGCGCAACGTCGCTACCGCCCGGTCCACTGCACTCTTGTCAACTACCTTCAGAGTGTCCTCAATCGATTTCATATTGAGCCGGGCTACATTGGCAATGATGGTGGTCAAATCGTCGCCGGGTTGGATATCGGTGTACTGCTCCTTCGATTCATCATCCATGGAGCCCAGCGCGGCGGAAATGCTGACAATAAAATTCCGGTATCCGCTGTAGCCCATGGTTTTGCAGAAGCGGAGCACGGATGCGTCGCTCGTCTTGCTGAGCTGGGCTAGATTTTTCACTGAAAGATGCGGGATCGCTTCTTTATTTTCCAGGACGCACTCCGCGATCATCCGCTCTACAGGCGTCAGACTGTCCTTCATATCCCGGATTTTGATCAAAATGTTATCATTTATCGCCATATATGTAACCTACTATCCCTATGGTTTGTTCTAGTATATTAATGCACTAAACGATAATAACACATTCGAAACGTACAACCAAATTATGACTGAAACAAAATAAATCTGCCATACTAAATTGAGTAAAAACCATAGGAGGGTAATGATTTGCATATTGAACGGATTGATACATTCCCGTTATTTTACCGCTTGCCTAAGCCTTACGGCGACGCCAACGGCATAAAGAAGTACCGCGTATGTTATCTGATCCGCATCACCTCCTCTGAAGGGATTGAGGGATGGGGGGAATGCGCCGATTGGCTGCCTACGCTGCATCTTGGGTTTCAAGAGAGAATCATTCCTTATTTGCTTGGGAAGTCCGTTTATGAACGCAAAAAAATCGTGACGACGGTTCACAAATGGCATTCCCGCGCGGCGGCGGCGGTCGACATGGCGTTAACGGAACTGGCTGCAAAGCGCGCAGGGTTAACGGTGTGCGAGCTGTGGGGCGGAGCGTACCGGGAATCTGTGCCGGTATACGCTTCTTTCCAATCCTATTCGGAGGATCCGGAATGGCCGAAGCAATCGCTGTTGGCGGTTGAAGAAGCAGCGAAAGACGGTTTTACGCGAATGAAGCTGAAGATCGGCGGCAAATCGATATCTGATGATCAGAAGCATATAAACAAAGTGCAAGGCTTGTTGGAGCAGAAGGTCGAACTCGCGTTGGACGCGAATCAAAGCTATGATTTGCCCGCCGCCATGGAATGGAACGCACTGTTGAACGCTTGGCCTAACATCATGTGGCTCGAGGAGCCGCTCGAGGTGAAGCATGTTGCCGAATATGCGCTGTTGCGGAGCCGCATGTGTGTTCCCCTTGCCGGCGGAGAAAATGTGAAGGCATCGGTAGATTATATCCCGATACTAACCGAACACGCCTTTGATTTCTTGACGCCCGACCCGATGCATATGGAAAGCCTGGATGACTATCGGCATAGCTTGCAGCTTGCAAGAGACTTCGGTCTGCGCGCCACTCCGCATGATTACGACGGCGTGCTCGCCCGGCTTTACTCCTTGTTTGCGCAAGCTTGCCTGCCGCCATGGAGCAAGATGGAGTCAAACTCGATTGAGCCGGTAGAATGGGATGTGATGGATAACCCGTTCACCTCCCTCATCCCCGTCAGCCCATGCCAAGGAGAAGTCCGTATTCCCCAAGGCGCGGGCATCGGCGTGGAGATCGACCTTGATATGCTTCAACACTACCGCTGGGACGGCAACAGCTATTGAACGTTTGCATCCTCAGGCGGTTCACCGCTGTGTTGTTGATTGAGCCGCATCTCCACATTTTTAATCAGCGCTTCTTTGCTTCGTAAACCGGCCCAGTACAGTTTGCATTCGGACAGCACCTTATCCAGTTGATCAAAGGTAAGGTTCGTATCCGTGCTTTGCCTGAAGCTTGGAATGATTTCCCGGTACATTTGGAATCGGGAAGGCCTTGGCAGCTCCTCTTCGCCGGTATACTGCACGGTCTGCATGTGTGACGTCAGCGAGTACGTTTTCCGCCGGATGTACAGCTGGGCTTCGTCTGAAATCAAAAATTGTACAAGCTGCTTCGCGGCCGTTTTTACCTTTGAATGCTTGTTTATTGCTAACCCGATTGTAATCAGCAGCGTGCGTGCATCGTACAAGTACGGCAGAGGCGCGACATCAAAATCAAATTTGGCGTCTTTCAATTCGTTTAAGGCCAAATACGTCGTCATGATGATGGAAACCTGCTCCTCGCGGAACATTCTTTCCGCATCATGGCGGCTTGCCGAGAGCAACAACGGGTATACGTCGGTGTTATATAAAATTTCCCGTACCTTCTCGACCCCGTCAAACAAACCGGTTCCTTCCAGTCGATATCGTCCGGTTTTATCTTTCTTAAACGTCTCTCCGCTCTGCAGAAGGAAGATAACCCAACGATTCGGATGGAAAAGAGGGAAATATAAGCCGAACCGTTCATTGCGCACGGCTAGCTGGGACGCACACTTCATCAGGTCATCCCAGGTCCAGCTGCTGTCGGGTTCCGGCACTTGCATTTTCATGAAATGGTCGCGATTGTAGCACAGAATAACCGGCGAATAAATGAACGGCTGCGCATACAGCGTGCCGTTCCGCCGAAATATATCTTGCAGAAAAGAGTGAATATGTTCATTCGGCTCTTGGGGCTCCAGTTGATCCCCCAATCCGGAAAACAACGACTCATTCACGGTTAATACGTCAATGAGCCCGGTAGAAATCAAGTTTTTTACATACTCTCTCGAGTCGTCGATTTTGATCGTTTCAACACGAAGGTGCGGGTGTTTCCGCTCAAATTCCGACAGCAGGTCCGACAGTTCCGCTTGGTGTGTCAAAGTAGAATGGTAACCTAAGCGCAGTACGGTCTGCGCCTCGGTATCCGGCGCTTTGATCCGGTTGCCGACACGCGGGATTTTTTCAATCAGCCCCTCGGATACTAATGTTTCTAAGCCTTTGCGGACGGAATTGTTGCTAAGCTGGAATGCCGCCCCCAAATCCATCTCCGACGGCAAAAAATCCCCTACGGCATAATGCCCTGTTAAAATTTGTTCCCGCAATGTTCGAACCATCTCATCAAGCCGCTGTCGGAACGTCTTCCTGCTTTGCTTGCCGGACACCGTAATTCCTCCGTTCTGATCTTTCAAATCACATCATTATGCGCCGTATGTGATGACTCCCCCAAGGATTTGTTGAGGAGCAGAAGCAAATTCCTCATACAGCTTGGCGGCATCCAACACCGGCTGGGTTTTGGAAATGATAGAACGGACAGAAATTCTTCCCTCAGATAACAATCTGATGTATTCTTCCGTATTTCTGCCTTCCGTCCATCTTACATATCCAATAGGATAGTCGAAGCCGTCCCCTTCGTAAAGCTTGTCATAACGGCCCGGACCGCCGGCGCGGGAAATAATGACGTCCGCTTCCTTCTTAAACATCTGAGCCCGCGTAAATTCCATTACCATATCGCCGACAATGACGATCTTCCCGCGGTCCCGGATCCAATCAAAGCTGTCGTCGAGAAGCTGCTTCTGAAGGCCGGATGCACAATGGAAAACCGCATCGGCGCCGGTGCCTCTCGTTCTCTCGCGGATTGCTTCTTCCACTTCTCTCATAGTAGAGCATACCGTAATCCCGGGCACATCCGCCAGCGCGCGCCGCCGTTCTTCAATCAGGTCCACCGCAATGACCTTCAGCGCCGCCGCTTCAGCGATGCGCGCGACCAGCTGTCCGATAATACCTAGACCGACAACGACCGCGCATTCTCCGAATATCAGGTTAGACTGGCGCAGCGCGTGAATCGCAATGGCTCCCAGTCCTGCCGCGGAAGCTTCTATCAAATGTACATGATTAGGAACCGGCGTAATGAGATGCTTCGGCACAAGCAAATATTCGGAATGATTCACGTAAGGCGCTCCATAGCACGCTACCTGCTGCCCTGCCTGAATATGCTCGACGTTCTCGCCGACTTCCACAGCGATTCCCGAAGCGCTGTACCCTAATGAAACCGGTTCTTCCCCGCTTCGGCGAATCGATGTTAATTCTGTTCCAGGACTTACCATAGAATAATGCGTTTTCATAAGCACGTAATTAGGTTGTAATACGGGGCATTCCTTCTCAATGACTTTCACCTGGTTGTTGAGACTTATTACGCTTAACATTAGCGCGTTCCCCCTGCCATGAAAAAAACTAATTAACATCTAATTCACAAAATATTATATTTTTGGTAGGCAAAAGATGTCAATATCTTTGTAAAACCAGTACTAACATATAGCTAATGTACTTCTTTCATGAAATGTACTACTTCCTCTTCCCCCGTTCCCCAACTTTTCCTCGGTGTCATTCGTTTCTGGCGCTTAATTCATCATTTTTCCAGTCATATGGATCAAAGTGCATTTGAGAACGCATAAAAATTATTCGAACAATCGACCTTTTATTCTTGACAGATAATTGGATTCTGCATATTATCTAGTTGACAAATATATTTTTTTAATTCGGAAAGCGGTGTCATGTTTCCTGTCAAACTTAGTTGGAACCATATCTAGTGTATATTCCGACTTTTTTCGACATTCTGTAACCGCTTCCAACCTCACGAGAGGTTTCCCGCCCGATGAGAGTGTATATGACATAGATGTTTTACAACTCTCATGAAACACCAAATTTTTAGGAAAAAAGGGAGGAAAAAGCATGTCAAGAAAACTTTTTGCCGTACTGATGTCATTCATCCTTGTTGCGACATTGCTTGCGGCATGCAGCGGCGGAAACAGTGGCAGCAGCAACACGAACACATCCACCCCTCCGTCGTCTAACACCGGCGGCGGCAGCAGCGGTGGCAGCAGCAGC
>Ga0182742_1002980_pt1 | contig 17450 bp, 11 predicted proteins | sample eDN5th37CBELigMG_FD_128880 | JGI IMG/M metagenome (GOLD analysis project Ga0182742, IMG submission 128880) | Enriched Miracle-Growth compost microbial communities from Emeryville, California, USA - eDNA 5th pass 37_C BE-Lig MG (version 2)... ...
ACGCTGGAAAGTCCAACGTGACCAAAACTAGGAGGGAGTAGGTAAAACGGTCACGGTGGAAAACTTAACGTGCCCAAAATGAGAAGGAAGAGTGTAAAAAGGTAACGCTGGAAAGTCCAACGTGACCAAAACTAGGAGGGAGTAGGTAAAACGGTCACGGTGGAAAACTTAACGTGCCCAAAATGAGAAGGAAGAGTGTAAAAAGGTCACGCTGGAGAGTCCAACGTGACCAAAACCAGAAGGAAGCGGATCAAACGGTCACGGTGGAAAGTTTAACGTGCCCAAAATGAGAAGGAAGAGTGTAAAAAGGTAACGCTGGAGAGTCCAACGTGACCAAAACCAGAAGGAAGAGGATCAAACGGTCACGGTGGAGCCATCTACATCCCCAAAATCCTTAGGCCATTCAGATCTACCCATATTAAAACCGCAAGAAAGATTTCAAAACCAAAAAAGCAATCTTGAAAATAATAAATCCAATCGTCCCACCAACGGTATTTAAAATAAGATCATCTACATCAAAGCTACCAACGCGAAACAGAAACTGCAAACACTCGACTGATAACGTGGAGGCAAAAACGATTAGAAGGGTACTCCGGAACTTCAAAAATCGACTAAATAGCAGTGGAAGAAAGAAGCCAAGTGGCATAAATGCGAGGATATTGCCTGCCAGATTTGTAATAACGATGCTCGTATTAATCGTTCCCGTTGCCTTAATATAGTTCATAATCGTATGAAACGGGAGTAAATTATATTCCGTAAAAGCCTCATTTCTACCAAAACGAACAGCCTGTCGATAGGAACTGAAAAATAGTAAAATAGAAGCCAAACCAATATAAATAAGGAATAAAACATAGGAAACAGCCATGAAAAGCTTTTTGCCTCGAACCTCAATAAATGAAAACATAATCAAACTCCTTTAACAAATCTTCTCCCATTTTAGCAGAACTCGACCGATATATGGTAAAATATTAAAAATTCATATTCTTTTAAAAAGTGGGTGTATATATGAGGAATGTAGTATCAACAGAGAAGTTTTTCTACGCGTTTAGTAAAGAAAACCAAGCGGATATGAAGGTTCCGTCAGGCTCAACTGTTGTCATCGAGACGTATGATTGTTTTCAAAATCAAATTCAATCACAGGATACATCTTATAACACCGTCGATTGGAATCAAATCAATCCAGCGACTGGACCTATTTTTATCGAAGGTGCACAGCCGGGAGATATTTTAAAGGTAAAAATCGACAACATTGAACTTGCAGAGCAGGGGCTACTATCAACGGGTCCAGGGCTAGGCGTCATGGGGCATCGCATCGATCAGTTTACGGTAATAATGATTCCGATTGTAGACAACAAGGCTGTGTTCAATGAGCGGATTCAATTACCGCTCAATCCGATGATTGGGGTAATCGGAGTAGCACCTGAGGAGGCACCAGTGAACAATGGAACTCCAGGGGCGCATGGAGGAAACATGGACACCACCATGATTACAACGGGGGCAATTCTTTATTTACCAGTTTTCCAAGAAGGGGCCTTATTCGGACTCGGTGATTTACATGCAGCAATGGGAGACGGCGAAATCGGCGTCTCTGGCATAGAGATTCCTGGAAAAGTAACAGTTACACTAGAAGTTATCAAAGGAAAGAGCATTCCCTATCCATTTGTTGAAAATGAGGAGGGGATTGCGGTCATCGTCTCAAAGGAGACGCTAGATGAAGCAGCTAAAGTAGCGGTTGAAATTTTCGTAGATTCCCTTCTTCCTCATACAGACCTAACATTAGCAGAACTCACGATGCTGTTTAGTGCAGCTGGACAGGTGCAGGTCTCGCAAATCGTTGACCCATTAATGACGGCGCGATTCTTTGTTCCTAAAGCGATTTTTGATGCCTACGGGGTCAAATTATTTTAGGAAACTGGGTAAATAGGGGCAATCATTATTCACTGTTGCCTAGTAGGATTTATTAAGATACAATAATGAAGGAATTTAAACTGAATATAAGCAAAATCACAAGGGGAGCGTTAAGCTGAGAGTGAATAGTTCAAAAACTGTTCAGACCCTTTGAACCTGTTAGTTAATGCTAGCGCAGGGATGTGGAATTTATATGAGTTCATTCATTTTTTTAAAATTAGAGGAATGTACTCCCCTTGAGGTTTGCTTACTACTTCAAACTAGGGGGAGTATTTTTTTATGAAGAAAATTAAATTGGTAGCTTTAATTGAGGCCGCCTTTTTCGCAGCCATTGCGATGGTCTTGGATCTGCTGCCATCAATTACGATAGCGCCTGCTGTTACGATTTCGTTTTCGATGGTACCAATCTTTATTTTGGCATTTCGCTGGGGATTTAAAGTCAGTTTTATTTCTGGCTTTCTGTGGGGACTATTACAGCTGACTACAGGGAATTTTTACTTTTTATCCGTTATTCAATTTCTAATTGAGTATTTCATTGCTTTTGCCTTCGTTGGATTTGCCGGTCTTTTCCATCCTGTGATTCAAAAGTCATTACAAAATGGGAACAAACTATTAGTCTCTATTTGGGTTGTAGTAGCAGTGTTTGTTGGAAGTCTTGCAAGATATTTCTGGCACTTTGTCGCAGGTGTAGTGTTTTGGGGAGACTATGCTCCAGAAGGAATGTCACCGTTTTTGTACTCTTTTGTCATGAATGGTTTAGCAATGTTAGGTGCAGCAGTCCTTTGTTCTATTGTTCTAGTTCTCTTAATTTCAGCATCAAAGAGAATTATTATGAAAAAAGGTAGCGGTCCAATAGCGACAGAGAGATCTTAACAGGATTCGCTTGAATTACTCACAATTATTTATTAATCAAACGTTTGATTAATTAGTGTAAAATAAAACTAGTGCCGACCCGGCGAGGCTTTTAGGCTTTCGAGGTCGGTACTTTTTTATTCTATTTTTAATAGACGAAGAAGAAAAGGCTTTGGAACGTAAGGAAAACTAAAGCAAAAGAAACCCGATATAAACTTATCGGGTTTCTTTACAATCTTAGCCATCGCTTTTAGTAACCAACATATCCGCCACCAAAATATATCGCTCTGGCGCATCCCCAATAAATTGGAAGGGATAGCAAGTAGTCACGGTTAACGTTGCCCTTGGCTTAGGTACGATTACAGTCCGGTCATCGGCGTCGACGATCCGAACTTGACGTACTTTATAAGTAAATTCTCCAGCAGAAGTTCGTACGACTAGTAAGTCACCTTTGCCCACTTCTCCTAATCTACGAAAAACGGTATCCCGATGTCCAGATAAAACGGAATTATCGTTTTCTCCAGGTAGGACGCTACCAGCAAAGTGGCCTACGCCTTTTTCTAGTTCATCCTCATCGGTACCGTGAAAGATGGTCAGTGTGGCATCAAGCTTAGGAATATAGAGTTCCCCCATTTCCTCCCCTTTTCGAGGACGAACGGAATAGAGAACTTCTTCCTGACTTTTTTCCTTGTTAAGCTTTTTAGGTGTAGTAGTTTTTTCCTCCTGAACAGGATTTACTATAGGCGTGTCTTTTACAGTGTCGCTTCCTGCTAAAAAGGGATTGAGGTTTACGATAAATAGCCATAGTCCGACCCCTATGAGGGCGATTGGAACAAGTAGCCCTAACCTTTTAATCATGAATGCTTCACAGTTCGTCGACGGAACCAGAATCCACCAATGACCATAAGCGCTAGCCCAGCTAACATTCCTTCTGTGTAATTTCCAGCTGTATTCGGTAGTTTTCCACCTTTAACAGTCTTGACAACTTCTTTATTCGCACCATTTTCTTTTGGCACTGTTTTAATTACTTCAAGCTTATCTCCAATATTATCTAGCAGATCAGAAGCAAAAAGGTCCGCAGTTAGGAGAATGTCGGCCAAGAACGTTCCTTCTTGGTTATAAAGCTCAATTAACAAATCATAGCCATTTGTGTTTTCTAGTCTTAATGCTTCTTCTTCAGAAAGGGCAATTCTTTCAGAGCCTTTTACTAGATAGTATTTGGCATTTAGACCGAATAGATCCATCATTTCATGGTAGATATTGATTAGTTCGTTCATTTGACCGGCTGTTAAGTCGTCTGCGCTATCAAATTCACCCAACGCCGCTAATCGTCCTTCCATTTCAATGAGTGTATCCATAAAAGCAGGATCCATAAAGTCAATCGTTAAAAAATGTTTAACCAATCGAACTAATTCCTGCTTATCCAGACCGATCCCAAGGTCATTTAGAAGTTCACCTGAGTCTTCCTCTAATATCATGTAAAGCATGACAGTAAAATACAAGTCATCAATTGTTTCGTATTTGTCCAAAGAGTCGTCATATTTCGCTAGCAAAGCATTTAACTGCTCTCTCGTTAAATCATATCCATCAAGGAGCTCCTGTAGGTTTTGTTCAGTTATTGGCATGCCATAATCAAGTAAAGCATATTCCAGATTGTCAAGAGAGTCATAGTTTGCTAGGGAATCACCATTGTTAGCTAAAATGGCATTCAATCGTTCCAATGTTAGGCCATAATCGCTTAGTAGAATTTGCAGGGTTTGTTCATTGAGAGGGAGTCCATATACATAAATCATATCCTCAAGCTCTTCCATAAATTTATAGCTATCCACCGAGTCATCATTATTTGCGAATATGCTCGACAACTCTTCAGAAGTTAAGCCGTATTTGTTAAGCAATTCTTGGAGGCTCTCCTCAGTAATCTCCGTTCCAGTATAAAAGTCAGTCGTCATATCGAGCGCGTCAATATAGATGAAAACAGTACCAAGACTCTCGGTAGCGTCCATTTCACCATTTTCAACGAATAACGAGACTAGTTCTTCCTCACTATCAAGCTCGTAGCGTTCAAGGAGCTCCGACAGGTTCTTGCTAGTAATCTTTTCACCTAAAAAATCATCGAGGTCTTCAGTAGTTTCGAAATCCTCTATCTCCATTCCCCAAAAACGGGACAAATGGTTGCGTAGTTGCTCCTCAGAAAGTTTTTCTTTCTCCAAATAGCGCGTCAATTCTTTCTGACTAAAAGCAAAACCGGCAGAAGGCGCCAAACTCATGAATAACATAAAGCATAAGACCAACATCAAAACACGCCTCATCAATCATTCCTCCATATAAATAAATACTTGTACAACAAAATTATATCTTGTCGAAATGCCAAAAAATAGTAGTAGCGCAAGGAATAACTTTCGACAAATTGACAAGTTCACAAGTTCACGTCGGACCTCTACCACGTTAATGCACTATATTCACGTATAAAAATTGACAATCAAGTTAATTATTTTACGGTAAAGGTTTCTATTGGGAGTGGTATAGGCAAGAAACAGGGATTTAGGGCCTTATTACTTCCTTCCACATTGAAAAATCTACTGTAAAAGGATGCTTGAATAGTGAAAATAAGGCTAGTAAAAAAGGGAATTGGTTTAGTTGTCAAGCCAGCTATTAATTACTTTTTAAGAGAACGATATAGAATTGTAAGGCAATATGTAAAATTCTATGAAGGATTAAAAGTGGATGAGAAATCGATTCTTTATGAGAGTCGTGATGGGAAAAGTATGACAGATAGCCCGTATGCCATCTTTCAGTATTTAGTAGAACACCCCGACTTCCGAGACTACAAACATATTTGGTCGGTTGCAGACTTTGATGCATTTTCACGAATGATTACAAAGTATAAGGACATAACCAATGTGTATTTTGTTTCTCGAAATTCAAAGGAATACCTTAGGCACTTAGCATCAAGTAAATACCTTATCAATAACTCAACATTTCAGACCTATTTTATCCCCAAGAAGGACCAAATTTATATAAATACTTGGCATGGTACTCCTCTAAAGAAGATGGGATTTGATATACCAGGGAATCCATCCAATTCACAAAATGTCATTCGTAACTTTTTATGTACCGATTATCTTATAAGTCCTAATCAGCATACGACTAGGATGTTTACGGATAGCTACAAGTTAAATGGCATATATAATGGAGAAATCATAGAAGAAGGGTATCCAAGGATCGATTTAACTCTACGAACAAGTCCTGAATCAATTAGGAAAGAGTTAAGAAGCTTAGGGCTGGAAGTAAATGATCAAAAGGAGACGATTTTATATGCTCCAACTTGGAAAGGGAAAAATGTTAGTAATGCGAAAAATGATATGCTGCAAATCATCGCCGATATTCACTACTTACAACAGACTCTTGGAGACCAATATAACATCGTGATAAAGGTACATCCTTTTCTTTATAAAAAAGCTTTAGCTTACCCTGAAATAAAAATGCAATTAGTACCGGATTTTGTGGATTCCAACGAATTATTAGCAACTGTCGATGTCCTAATAACAGATTACTCAAGTATCTTTTTTGATTTTCTAGTAACAGGAAAGCCAATCATATTTTACACATGGGATGCTGATGTCTATATAGATGAAAGAGGGCAGTATCTACCCAATGAAGTTCTTCCAGGGCCAATTGTGTATAACTCGCTTGAGTTAGTGGAGAGTATAAAAAATTTAGAAGAAAACAAGAAAAAATACCAAGAACCATATAGAAATATGCAACAGCAGTTTGCCAGTTACGAGGATGGAAATGTAACTGAAAGAATCGTTCAGTATATTTTTGGTTCAAAGACAGGAAATGTTCAGTCAATCAGTGGTTTATCGAATCATAAACAAAAAATATTAATTTACCCCGGTGGTATGAGAGACAATGGGATTACTACATCCTTTATTAATTTAATGAATAATATTGACTACGACCAGTATGATGTTACATGTTTTACCAAGGCATCTAATAAAAAGGAAATCTTAAAGAATTTAAAAAAGGTTAATAATAATGTACGTTTTTTGTTTACTCCAGGAATCCCGGTTTATAGACTTTTTGAGGTATATCGGGATAAATATGTACATTTTCTTGGCGCAGGGGGACGACTAGGGAGAAGACTGTATCCTGAAAAATCCTATGCTCGTGAGCACAAGCGTTTATTTGGGAATAGTGAATTTGATTATGTAATTGATTTTAGTGGCTATAGCCTTTATTGGGCCAAATTCCTGCTAGCTGCAAATGCAAAAAAGAAAATCTGTTATATGCATAGCGATTTGCTTTCTGATAGTGAGAGAACAGTTAATGGCAAAAAACCTCATCGAATTAATTTACGGGGCCTTTTCTCTGTATATAATCGGTTTGATAAACTCGTGAGTGTTTCAAAGGGAACCATGGAACTAAATAGAAAAAACTTATTGAAATATGCCGATTTTGACAAGTTTGATTATGTGATGAATTCTATTAACCCAGAAAAAATCTTGCAAAGTCATAATCTAAACAACCTAGAAAAGGCAGAGTCTCAATCCAATTTGGATAGAACTAAACCTACACTTGCTAAAGCGATCTTAAAGGATTTGAAAAGTTACCCTGTTTATAGTTTTACTCCGGGGCATCTTAACGCCAAGCGACACCAATTAGGAAAAAGTTATGAAGATGCAGAGGTAGTTCTCTTTAGAAAATTAGAAAGTGACCACAAGACGTATTATAAGTTCAGCTATAATCACCGAATTATTGGGTGGATTGACGAGAGAGCATTACAAATTATCCCTGATGAAATTTTATACGAGCAAAAGGTGAAAAAGCTTGCTAGGTTAATAAAACCAGGTGGGAACGATATATGGTCGAAGCCCTATAATGTACCCGGGTGTACAAGGATATCTAATAGTTCTGACTATAAAGGGATTGTTTTTGAAATTGATGAAGAGGCGGAGACACTTCATGGAAGGTATTTTCGGATGTCAATTAGGGGGACGACCATTGGTTGGATAAAGCAGTCAGCGCTAACGATTATAAAAACTTGTACAATGCATGATGAAATGAGTGGCCTTACAAAGCTGAGTGCAGGATTGAAAAGGGGAGTTATTCAAAAGATTAATCTTAGAAAAAATAAAGTGTTCATTGATCACTTGGAAAACCGACCATTAGAGGAGCGAAACGTAGAGGATCCAATGTTTGCCCAAATAAGTGAACCAGGGGATCACTCCATTTGGACTAAACCATATAGAAGCTTTAATGCAAAACTTGTTTCTGACGCCAAAGCGTTTAAAGGAATGTTAGCTAAAATCAATAAAGAGGTAAAGACAAAAGAAGGTACTTTTTATCAATTCTCAATTAATAATAAGATGATTGGATGGTTAGATAGTCAAGTATTTAAGGTGAAACGCGACCTACCAATTGCAAATGAATTGAGGACGGAGTTTGCGGAGGAGTTTACAGGAGATATCCTTTCGAAGGCAAACAATAATCAGGTTCATTTTGTTACTATGGGTAGGTTATCCCCAGAGAAAGGCCAGGACAATTTAATCAAGGCATTTTCAAATGTGCACAGGGACTATCCTAATAGCCAACTACACATCATAGGCAAGGGGCCTTTAAAGGATAAACTTCAAAAGTTAATCGAGGAACTTGGAATGACAGACTCCATTCACCTTAAAGGGCAACTAGAGAATCCATTTGTCTTTATGGAAAAGTGCGACTGCTTTGTTTTATCATCACATTACGAGGGTCAGTCAATGGTCCTTTTAGAAGCGATGACACTAGGAATGAAAATTATCGCTACTGATATCGTTGCAAATCGAACAGTCTTAGAAAACGGCAAATATGGCAAATTGGTTGAAAATAGTATCGATGGTCTCGAAAAAGGAATGATTTCGATGATTATTAAGAAAAATATCGAAGAATTTGAACGATTTGATTATAGGGATTACAATCAAATCGCAATGGGGAGCTTTTACGATGCATTAGCGATTGAGCAATCCGAATCTCAATGATGAGGCTATCCATTTAGATTTACAGGATAAAGCTACGATTGGCCCAAGCTTTATCCTGTATTAATTTGGAAATCGACCTTAGCCCCTGTTTAACTTGTTAAGGTCAGTCTTAATTTGTGTCGTGGATATTCCTACAGTCCGAGGTAAATAAATCACTTCACAGTATGGTTTAAGAAAATCAAACTTTCCTTTCCAATCGTCGCCCATAACAAATAAATCAATATGATTATGTTTAACATCATTAATTTTCTGATCCCAATTGACTTCAGGGATAACCTCATCAACATATCGGATGGCTTTAAGAATAACTTTTCGGTTTTCATAGTTATAATAGGTTTTTTTATTTTTAACCTCATTAAATTCATCTGTAGAAAGACCAACTGTCAAGTGATCCCCAAGTTCTCTTGCCCTCATTAAAATATTGATATGCCCCCAATGGAGCAAATCGAACGTTCCGTAAGTAATGACTTTTTTCAAGAATATTCCTCCTTACTTACTAATGTTGCTTTACGTAGTTAAGGATTATAATATGTAATTTTTAACTATATAAACATTCAGTTTCTCACTTTGTAACTATGCAAATTGAAAAAGGTTGTTTAGGGCCTCTTGTGAATTTAATGTCTGTGAATTAAGAATACAAGGTAAAACATATCGTACGAAGGTTTAATACACAGCTTATTAGATAAAAATGGTTTTGTAGGCTGTGTAAATTTAATTAAAATATTCATTTAATAGTTTGGTTAATCTGTGAAAAGAATACCCCAGTAATTATAGTTGTAAGCCTAGAGGAGATTTCAAAATGAAAATTTCGATAATAATCCCAACCTATAACTGTTTAACACGTACAGTAAATGGCGAGTTATGTATCAAAAAACTTATAGATAGTCTTTGTAATCAAACCTTTAATCGGGAGGACTTTGAGGTACTATTTGTTGATGATTGCTCAACAGATTCTACAATAGAAGTGATCCGTAAATATTTTGTGCACAATAATTATCAAATATACAAATTACCAAATAATTCTGGTGGAGCAAGTAGACCAAGAAACAAGGGAATAGAGCTTTCTCGTGGGGAATACTTATTCTTTCTGGATTCTGATGATTATTTAGATTCTTCCGCGTTAAAGTCCATGTATGATTATGCGAAAGAGAACGATAGTGACTATGTTGTTCCAAAGTTTGTAGGGGTTAATAGAGGAGCAGCTAAGAAGATATTTGAAAAAAGTAACGTGACCAATGGAGATATGATTAAAGATAATATCCTTTCTACTTTATCGGTTTTTAGGTTATTCAGGGCTTCGATAATAAAAGACCATGATTTGAAATTTCCAGAGGATTTTAAGCAGTATGAGGACTTTTACTTTTCCCTCTCCTTTCTAGCTAAAAAACCAAAAATCTCTATACTTGGTGACCAAGTTTATTATTACTGGGTAATGACAGATGGGGAAAATTTATCTCAAACTGAAATACCTGTGGACAAGTTTTTTTACTATCAAGACAAAATACTCTCTACTTTGGATGGGGATGATTATTTAAGTCTTATGAAAGCCAGGTACTTTGTTAGGATGATGGATCTTCATTTGGTTAAGCAACTACTGAATAAAGATATTAGTGGAAATATTAATGAAGATATTGAAAATAACTATAAGTTTTTAAAGCTTAAACAGCTAGTAGAGAAGTATTGTACTGGAGAAATTATGACCTTACTACCATTGAAATGGCGACTTTTAATAGAAGAAATAAGAGATAAAGGAATTGAAGATGTCATTTTTTTTAATCGTGCTTTTCATCAGTATGATCAAAGGAAGAATTATGTAGTTTTATTTAATGATAATATCGATAGTAAAATATACTCCTTTAAAGAGAAGATTAAACACTCCTATAATCTTGTCTTAAAGTATGGAATTGCGGAATTTGAAATTGAAAAATTTGAAGTGAAGAATCAAAAACTTTTGCTTAAAGGTAAGCTACTATCTGGGCGTTCATCCAATCTGATTTATAATTTAGTCTTTAGAGAACGCGGTAGTAACAGGGGTGTCTCCTTTTCAAGCGATTCACTTGATTTTAACGTAGACTTAAGGAAAATGAAAGGTAACCAAAGGTCATACTGGGATCTTTACATTGAGTGTACAGATGGGGTGGTAACAAGGGGATGCGCCATTGCTGCCAAAAAAGAAAAGCTTGAAATAAGGAATAAGGATAATGAAATACAAGGAGAATTCTATAAGAACTGGAAAAAGGTGTACTCATTGAAGATGAATTAGGAGACCCTCTTTGATAGAGTAGTGATTGTTTGAATAGAAATTAAAATAAAAATAAAAGCAGGTTACTCATTACCTGCTTTTATTTTGGGTAATATCAATTGATGTGCCCTTAACCTTTGGGATGATAATTTCTAGTAGACCATCATGATAAGATGCCTTGACCTTTCTCTCCTCAATTGGTTGAGGGAAAGTAACGGTTCTCCTGATTTGGGAAAGAGATTCTTTCTGTTGAAAAACATTCCTTTTGCTATCCTCATGTATAGTAACATCTTGTTTATTAACGGTTATGGATAAATTATCACCCAAGATGTTAATTCCTATCTGTTCTTTCCTTACTCCTGGTAGTTCTGCCGTTACAGAATACTTATCATCCAAATCACGTACAGAAACAGGGAACGTAGGCTTAGGAAACATCGGCTGTTTAAAAAAATCATCAATTGTATTTAAAAAGCCTTTTACCGGTGTTTCATTCATAAACTGATGGAAAGACTTGAACCAATTCTCGAAAGGTTCAGGATTCATAGGTGAATTTGTTTTTTTTGACAAATCGTTATTCCCTCCTCTTCAAGTACTCTCTATATCTTATGTTGGTTAGAAGAAGGTAGTGATTGCTTGGAGAGGCTCTTGTAAATAAAAAAGAAACACAACCTAAGTGACATAGGTTGTGTTAAAAATGAATCATGGATCTTATTGAATACCTAAATGCTCTTTCAACTCATTTTGTACCCGCAGTTGTTCTTCTTCGGTAACGAGTTGGTAAGATACACCACCAATATATTCTCCTGTTGCTTCAATCTTCATTTGATCAATGTTTGCAGCTGCTTTCCGATAATGACTTTGGATATCAACCATTTCAGCAAATGAAATATTTGTTTTAACATTCTGTCCTAACGCTTGGAAAATATTATCAAACTTTGTGAGTGAACCTAGGCTTGCCCCTTTATTAATAACGCCTTGAATGACCTGACGTTGCCTTTTCTGACGACCAAAATCTCCCTGTGGGTCTTGCTTTCTCATTCGGACATAGGCAAGAGCCTCACGGCCATCCAAATTAATAGATCCTTGGGCAAAGTGGAATTTGCCTTCAGTAAACTCCATGTCATTGTTAACTGTAATTCCGCCAACTGAATCCACAATATCTTGGAAACCTTCCATATTCATCTTCAAATAATAATCTATCGGGATATCAAGGAAATTCTCTACTGTATCCATCGCCATTTCTACTCCACCAAAGGCGTATGCGTGATTAATCTTATCCTGTGTACCTCTTCCGATAATCTCTGTATAGGTATCACGTGGAATACTTAACATTTTAACAGAGTTTTTTTGGGGATTGACTGTTAGGACAATTATTGTATCTGAACGCCCTTTATCTCCTTCACGTTCATCTACACCAAGCATTAAGGCAGTAAATGGTTCCTGATTATCGAAGGTAATGTCGCGTTGTTCGCGGTCTATGGGTTCATGCATTGTGTCGACTGCTGTTGTTAGCGATTTATAGACTGTAAAAAGATATGCTCCTATTGAAACAAGGAAAACTAAAACAATAATGCCAATTATACGGAGCCATTTTCTTTTCTTCTTTTTCTTTTCTGCCCTCATAAAATCCTCCATATTTCTACAAATTTTACGTACATGGTTAAGAATAACAGAAATTTAATTTAATGAATATAGAAAGTTCGCTACCACTATTTTGAACTATAGGCATAAATATTATTTAGTAATTTCAATTTGCATTATTATCGCTAGGTTCAGAATTTTAATAGCACAATTCGACAGATTTTGACCACATTTTAATATAAATGTCATCTCACTACTCATTAATTCTATTATAATAGTAAAAGTGTTTTAACTCATTACAAGAGTGTCAAAAATCTACCAAAAATAAGAATGAGTTTTAATACTATAATTGCAAGTCTGAAAGGAGTTAGTATGAAGAAAAAAGTAAGTCTTTTATTGGTTAGTGCGATCACGATTTTTCCTTATTTAGGGAATTATGTTTCAGCAGAGGAACAAGGAAATGGAACAACTGAACAAATTGTCACTCAAAATGATGCAGAGTTTCATGAAGTAATTGATGCCGCAGAATCGAATGAGGAAATAATCGAAGAGCCGGTTATGGAAGAGGAGATTCCCTCAAATGATGGGTCTATTGAAGAAATAGAAGAAGTGGTTGAAAATAGTGAATTAAAGGAGAAGAACTCAGACAATTCTAATCATAGTAATAGTGGCGAAAAAGCACAGCATGTCCCCAATGGGGAACAAGAATCAGTTGAAGAAACTACAGATATAGATGAAGTAAAAGAAGAGGTAATTGAAAGTGAAGAAAGTGAAGCTTTAAGCTCTAAGCTAATAAGAGATCAGAAGCGTGTTGATGGCGATAAGACTTATTACTTAAATAATCAAGGTTATCTAGCTTATGCTGAAATCTATTCTGAAGGTGTCCTTGTAAAAATACAGGAATTTTATCCGAATAGTACTATAGAGAACGCTTCGGAGAGGGTAAAATACATCTTTAATATCGATAGTAGTGGTTTCATTTCCAATGCTGCGAAAATAGATGAGGCTACTCAAAAAACAACCACATATTATGAATATTACCCAAATACAAAATATGGAACACATGCTGATAAAGTCCAATATGTTTTTGATATTAACATTGCAGGCTATGTAACGAAGGCTTTCAAGAGGGAATCAGGATCACAAAGAATTAGCACTCGGTATGAATATTACGCGAATACAGTCTATGGAGAGCATTCGAATAAAATCCAATATGTATTCGATATAAATGGATCAGGTTATGTAACCAAAGCAATGAAAAAAGAGCCAGGAACCCAAAAGATTGTCACTCGTTATGAGTACTATTCAAATGCAGTCTATGGAGAGCATTCGAATAAAATCCAATATGTATTCGATATAAATGGATTAGGAAATTTAACGAAAGCAATGAAAAGAGAACAAGGAACACAAAAAGTTGTTACTCGTTATGAGTATTATCCTAATACAAATTATGGATTCCATGGAAATAGGATTCAATATGTATTCGACATTAATGGATTAGGTCATGTTACAAAAGCAATGAAAAGGGAGCAAGGAACACAAAAGGTTGTTACCCGTTATGAGTACTACCCGAATACGAATTATGGATCTCATGGAAATAGGATTCAATATGTATTTGATATAAATGGATCAGGTCATGTAACGAAAGCTATGAAAAGGGAGCAGGGAACCCAAAAAGTAGTCACTCGTTATGAGTATTACTCAAATACAAATTATGGATCCCATGGGAATAGGATTCAATACGTATTTGATATAAATGGATCAGGTTATTTGACTAAAGCACTTAAAAGAGATTTAGGGACCCAGAAAATTATAAATAGATATGAGTACTATCCAAAGACAGTTTATGGATTCCATAGTAATAAAATACTGTACTTGTTTGATTTAAATGAGTCAGGGTATATCTCAAAAGCACATCAAAGAGAAATTAATACTCAACGAATCCTTATTTGGTATTACTATAATCCCAAAACTACATATGGTGGTCATGGGGCGGAAATTATTGGAGTTACTTTAAATGTACCGTTAATCAGTCAATTGCCAGAGCTACCAACTGGGTGTGAAATTACATCTGTAACAATGATGCTAAAATTTGCTGGCGCTAAGGTAGACAAAGTTAAATTAGCAAATGAAATGCCGAGGCATTCTTGGGATCCAAATTTAGGGTATGTAGGAGATCCATTCACAAAAAGAGGTTGGACAGTATATCCTCCGGCTTTAACAAGTTTGGTAAAGAAATACACAGGGAATGCTGAAATATTAACTGGTAAAAGTAATGCAATAATTGAGAGATATTTATATGATAAAAAACCTGTAGTCGTATGGGTTTCCCCTATGCATGGGTTTTCAGTTCATGCACTTGTATTAGTGGGTTATGATACAAATAATTATTACTTTAATGATCCGTGGACTGGTGAGAAAAACGTAAAAATTACGAAGTCAAAGTTCAATGAGGTTTGGAAAAATCAAAGTAAAAGAGCTATATCTTATTAAATAATAATTATTGGTCTGGAAATTTCCAGACCTTTTCTCTATATCAATTTTTATACTTTATGAAGTAACAAGCCGATAAATTGAGTGTGAGGAAAGGATATTGATTAAATAAAAATAGATTTTGTAATATTTTTCTTCTCAATAAATAATATCGGCTAGTAAGAACAGATTATATAATGACACTTGGTGTTGGGTAGGTATACATATATAATATTAATTGATAGAATCTAAAAAGAATCTTTTTTAGGAGTGTGAAATCAATAACATGAGTACAAAAAAGGGACAAAAGGTATCCATCATCATCCCTTATTACAATACTAGTGAATTTATAAAAGATTGTATAGATTCTATTTTGAAACAGACATATTCAAATTTAGAATTAATTATTATTAATGACGGTTCTACAAAAAAGGAAAGTGAATACGTTGAATCCTTAATACAGGATGATAGGATTGTCTATATAAAAAATGAAGTAAATAAAGGTGTGGGCTATTCTCGAACTATAGGTATGAAATATTCAAGTGGTCAATTAGTTTATTTCGTGGATAGTGATGACATATTAACTAATCGTACGTTAGAAATTCTAGTAAATAATATTGGTGATTTCCCTGCAATTTTTGGTGAAACAAGAAAACTGTGGAAACCATCAGATTTAGAAGAGGTAAATGAGCGGAAAGAAATAGTCCAAGTAATCAGTTCTGCGGAATTATTCAAATCAGGTACAATTTTAAACATTTTGATTAAGAAGAAATTTTTAGATGAGCAGAACATTCAATTTTCTCAGGATACCAAAGGATTCTCAGATATATCTGTGGTTGTTCAGTTTTTAGAACATGTGGAAGAATTGCCAATTATTTCATTTATCACTTATTATATGCGGGTCAGGAATGATCCAATTACCAACCCTAGTCTTGCACAAAGAGGTGTTGATGAAATCACTCATGAGATAATTGACGTTTATCTTTATCAAAAACAAAAGCCTCGATCTAATATTGTTGACGGATTTTTAGATCGATTTTTATTGGATTTTTATAGGAATAATGTAACAAATATTTTCAAGGGAAATAATGAACGTATTGATAAGTTTTATTCTTTATTTCATGTCGCTATAAGTCAGATGAATTTAGACGTTTTAGATGGACAACCCTTACATATTAAAAGAGAATTAATTAATTTGAAAAAAGGCAATCAAAATAAGTTTAAAAGAGTACTGAAATTTCATGTAGAAGCTCTTGAATTTAAGAATGGAATTACCGGTCTCACAAGACTAAAAGGTTATATTTATAAAAAGGTTTTTTTAAAGCTCCCTATGAAGGAAAATTACATTGTATTTGAAAGCTTCCTTGGGAAAAATTACTCTGATAGCCCTAGGAATATTTATGAGTATATTATTGAGAATAAGCTTGATTTTAAATGTATTTGGGTTTTAAACGATAAGAATAAGAACATACCGGGGAAAGCTAAAGTTGTAAAAAGGTTTAGTATGGCTTATTACTATTATTTTGCAATCTCAAAATATTGGGTTAATAATATGCGACAACCATTACACCTAGTAAAAAGAGAGGGGAATGTGTTTCTTGAAACATGGCATGGTACGCCATTAAAGAAACTTGTATTTGATATGAATGAAGTATATTCAGCAAATCCTAGATATAAACGAGATTTTTATTTGCAATCAAGGGCTTGGGACTATCTTCTTTCCCCTAATCAATATTCCTCTGAAATTTTTCGTAGTGCATTTAAATTCGAAAAAGAAATGCTGGAATATGGTTATCCAAGAAATGATATTTTGTATTCATCTAATCGTGAGGAAAAAGCTAAAAGTTTAAAGGCTTCTTTAGGTATTCCCAATAATAAAAAGGTGATATTATACGCCCCAACTTGGAGAGATGACGACTACTACGAACCGGGTAAATATAAATTTGATTTAAAACTAGATTTGAAGAGCATGCGAGAGAAATTTGGAAATGAATATGTAGTTGCATTAAGGACGCATTATTTTATTGCTGATAGCTTGAATATTGAAGGATTAGATGGATTTGCGTATAATCTTTCAAGGTATGATGATATTTCAGAACTTTATCTTATCTCAGATATTCTAATTACTGATTATTCTTCTGTGTTTTTTGATTATGCAAATTTAAAGAGACCAATTTTGTTTTATACTTATGACTTAGAAAAATACAGGGATCAGTTGAGGGGGTTTTATATTGACTTTGAAGCTGATGCTCCAGGCCCTTTATTAAGAACGAATTCTGAAATTATTGAGGCGATTGAAAATATTAAACAAATAGAAGAAGAATATGCACAAACTTATGAGGAGTTCTTTGAAAAGTTCTGTAGTTGGCATGATGGAA
>Ga0182742_1002981_pt1 | contig 17447 bp, 12 predicted proteins | sample eDN5th37CBELigMG_FD_128880 | JGI IMG/M metagenome (GOLD analysis project Ga0182742, IMG submission 128880) | Enriched Miracle-Growth compost microbial communities from Emeryville, California, USA - eDNA 5th pass 37_C BE-Lig MG (version 2)... ...
AGAGCTCAGGAATGCCGCTCGCTCCCGCCTTCGATCCATGCAGCGACGAACAACCCTCGTCGCTGCCTTCTGGCAGCAAGCGGAGTTGTTCTGAGTGGTCACCCATTTACGGAAGTCTCAATAATACCTGCTAAGACGGCAGGGACCGCCACCTCCGTTACGCATCATTACGGCACTCTAGTAATCCGCCGTCCTCTTCGTCTAAGTATCTGCATAAGGCTACGAAACGTAGCCAAGAGGATGCCGACAGTGTTATGGAGAATCGCGATCGCGGCGCTCGTCCTTCTGGGGATCGGCGTGAATGTCAAAGCCGCGGACGACGACGGGGTCGTGAGATTCAGGATCGAACGCCTTCCGCTCGCAGAGGCGCTCAACAGGTTCGCGGCACAGTCCGACATCGATGTCGCCTTCGCGGTGGGCACACCGGTGCCCGACTTCAAGCGCGGCCTTCACGGCCTCTATCGTCCCGAAGAAGCGTTGGAGAAGCTGCTTCGAAATACCGGTCTCGTGTACGAATTCGAGACGCCCAACCTCGTCATATTGCGGCGTAACTCCGCTTCCGTGCGCATTCCCGCACTACTCGGTGGTGATGACCAGGATCGCAGTCTTCCGGAAGTGCTCGTGCGCGGGTCGAGATTCGGGAGTCAGGTCGGCGCGAGAATCATGGACGACGTCACTCCGTATGTCGTCTTTACACGAAGCGTTCTGCAGCGTTCCCCAGCGGTATCGGTCGCGGAGTTCCTGGGTTCAGCATCTTCCGCGATTGCGTCCAACAGCCGCCTGCGCCCGGACCCCGTGACTTTGCTGCCGGATGAGATCGATCTGCGCGGCTTCGGCAGCAGCCAGACTCTGGTGCTTGTCAATGGTCAAAGGATGACTGGGCATTCTTTCGGTGGGTTGCCTCTGCAACCCGGGATTGAAGCCATTCCGCTGTCCGCGATAGAGCGCATAGAGCTATACCAGGCGAACCGTTCCGCGGTGTATGGCCCTGGAGCTGCCGGGGGTGTCATCAACATTGTGCAGCGGGATGACTGTTCGGGGCTGGCGCAGGTTGATTACGGCGACACGTTCTCGCGTGGATCGAATTTCAGGCGTGTATACCTGGCTCATTGTTTCTCGCCCAGTGATCGCACTCAGGCGAAGCTCTCGGGCAGCTGGTCCCAGGAAGCGGAGCTGAGTACTGCAGAACGTTCGTTTTTCCTGGAGAGGCGGCTCGACATCAATCGCAGGAGGCCTGAGTACTTCGGGATGCAGGGGGCGCCACCTCTGGGAGCTCAGACAAACATACGTTCCGTCGACGGCTCGCCGCTCTTTGGGCCGGGCACGCCGTCCTACGCGAGCATCCCAACGGGGTACCGGTCTACAGACGGGCTAGATCCGCTCCGCGCCACTGCGGGCCGCTATGACCTCCGTCTTGCGGAGGGAGCGCAGATGTTCGGCGGTCGCGATCGTGCGTTACGCAGTGGTCCGGAAACGACCTTCTTCAACGGAAGTCTACGTCACAGATTCAACGACAGCATCACTGCGTCGCTTGATGCGATGCGCTCGACGAGCGAAGTGAGCACGCCTGTCAGCGCTGCAGACACGAGCCAGTTCAGCACGATGCTTGTTCTGGCAGACGCTCCGAATAATCCGTTTCGGCAGAACGTACTGGTGACGGCTCCTCTCGGAGGCGCAGATATCAGGCTCGAAAGTGAGAGGGCGGCGGGTCGCGTGATAGGGGGGGTGTCGTTCGACCTCACAGATAACTGGAATGGAACATTGGGGTTGACGTGGTCACGTGCCGAGCTCAAATCACGTCGACCTTTGATGAGCTCTGCGGTGGCGGAGAAGGTTGCAGTCGGCGCTCTCGATGTCATGCGGGACCTGCAGCGCGATCCGCTGGATCTTTCGGATTACATCCGTCATGACGGCTATTCCACTTCGCTCAGAACCGATGTCGCGTCCGCCAATCTTGCCCTCCGGGGAGTCGTGTCGTTAGGAGGCTGGCGTCCCGCCTACGTCTCTGCCATGTACGAACGCCAGGTGGAGCACTTCCTTCAGAGGGACAGCGTCGTTGAAGATCCGCTGCTTGGGATTCTCTCATCCTCGCTTACATCCGAGCGACGCGATATTGAAAGCGCGTTTGCGGACCTGCGAATTCCCATTCTGGGAGCTGGCGAATCTTCGTCCGCACAGCGGCTCGATATCCAGGCGTCCTTTCGCAGTGACTCCTATTCCCCCAGGAGCCGCACACCTGACGGAGCCGCCGGGGCATCCGGTTCGGACAACTCGGCCACTTTTAGTGCCAAGTCGAAATTCGCGGCCATGAGGTATCAACCTTGGGATGCGATCACGTTCCGAGGCAGTTGGGGCACCGGGTTCCTTCCGCCGACCACGTCGCAGCTGGCGAGACCCACATTCTTCCCGTTTCCCGCCGGTGCTCTGCGCGACGCAAAGCGCGGTGGTGAGCCGACTCAAGCCCTCTCTATCCTGGGCGGCGGGAATCCGGATCTTGATCCGGAGCGTACGCGGACCTGGTCGGTCGGCATCGTCCTGCAGCGCCCTAACTTGACGGCGTCGCTCGACTTCATTCGCACGTCCATGTCCGACGGCATCATTAGCCCAGCGGAGTTGCTCTTCGTGGATCCGGCGGGTTTCGAGGATCTGTACCCCGGTCGCGTTCAGCGCGAAGCGCGGCAAGCGGGGGACCCCTACGAAGACGGACGTATCGTTGGCATTGATGCCACCGCCATCAACAGCTCGCAGGTTGATATTTCAGCCGTGGATGGATGGCTGGAGTACAAGCTGCCGGAAACGCGCTTTGGCGGCGTGAAGTTCTCTCTGCAGGCGACGTGGCAGCCGACTCTCAGGATGCGAAACGGGCTCACCGGCGCGTTCGAGAACCTCATCGGAGCCTCGGGCGAGTATCCCGTCGAAGTCGCGGCGATCGGAGGAGTGACGCTGGCACGCGGCAGGTGGGGCATGGGGTGGAGCATGCGGTACCTGGATCATTACCGCGTTTCCCCGAACCTTGCCATAGAGGACACGCAAGGGGCGTCGCAGGTGAAGCATCAGAGCTTCCACGACCTGTACGTCCAGTATCGCGCCGGCTTCCAGCGCGATGTTGAGCTCACCTTCAGCGTGAGGAACGTGTTTGGCAAGGAGCCGCCGTTCGACGCCGCGTCTGCGGATTACTTCAGCGCTTTCGGGGATCCGCGGCTTTCGATGTATGCGCTGTCTCTCGTGACACACTTTTGATCGTGGAGATTGGCGTCGTCGGAGTGCATGACCCCTAGACCCGGAGGTTGCCCACCACGTCTTCGCTTGCCTGTCGCCTTCATTTCTTCCTTCTTCGGTTGCTGCGTGCGCCAGAGCTCAGCGTAATGCCCCTGATGGCTAAGAAGCTCGGCATGCGTTCCGCGTTCAACGATCGAACCCCGGTGCAGCACGACTATCTCATCCGCGCGCACCACCGTTGATAGTCGGTGGGCGATGATCAGTGTCGTGGCGTGCCGTGAAAGCTCGCGAATGTTCGTCAGGATCTCCTTCTCGGTGCGGCTGTCGAGTGACGAGGTGGCTTCATCGAAAACGTAAATCCGAGGATGTTTCAGTGCTGCGCGGGCAATTGCTACTCGCTGCTTTTCGCCGCCGGAAAGCTTGAGCCCGCGTTCCCCAACTTTTGTGTTGTAGCCCTCTGGTAGCTTGCAGATGAACTCATGAAGGTGCGCGATCTTCGCCGCCTCTTCGATCTGCGCCGGAGTGCTGCCGATCCGCCCGAATCCGATGTTGTAACCAATGCTTTCGTTGAACAGCACTGTGTCCTGAGGTACCACGGCGATCGCTGAACGCAGCGCTTCCAACGGCATGGTTGAAATCGGGGTGCCGTCCGCGAGTATCCGTCCAGAAGTCGGTTCGTAAAGCCGGAACAGAAGCCGGATGATGGAGGTCTTCCCAGCTCCGCTCGAACCGACAATCGCGAGCGTACGCCCCGGCGGCACATGGAAGCTCACGTCCTTCAGGATCTGCCGATCCGGGCCGTACGAGGCACTGACGTTCTCGAACGTCAGCGCGCCGGCCACCACGTGATCCTTCGACTCCACCCTGGAGCTTGAAGGTGGCGATGAGGTTTCCGGCTTCTGCCGGAAGAGATCCAGCATCTTCCCCAAGAACGCGTAACCATGTGAAAGCGATTGCATGGCAAACCCGATCTGCTCGATGGGTGCCACCAGCTGGATCATGTACGTATTCACCAGCACGAACGTACCGACGCTCATCCGACCCGCCATCACCTCGCGCGTTGCGTAGAGAATGGTGACGCCGAGGAAACTCGCGAAGATCGTAGCAACCAGTACGCCGTTAACAGTGCGGCTCCGGTAGAAACGGAGCCACTCGGATTCCGTCCGGCCTAGCGCCGCATCCAGCCGTTCGCGCACCATTGGCTCGGCCGTGAAGAGCTTCACCGTCTCGTAATTCAGGATGCTATCCGTCATCACAGCGCGCGCTTCGATCTGTGCCGAGGACGCGCCACGTGCTGCCTTGGTGATCTTCATCGCACCGTAGGTGAAAGCCGCCGCATAGCAGGCCATGGCGAAAAGGAACAGAACGAGAAAGATCGGCTGATCTAGTTTCGTCAATACGACGGCGACGGTGCTCAACTGCACGACTACCGGGAGCAAGGTGTAGATCGACGTCTGGAGGACAAGATTGAAGCCCTGCAGGCCGTTCGAGAGCGCCTCATTCACGGCGCCGGTCTGGCGCTCCACGTGGAAGGCGTACGGTAGCTGCATCACGTGGCTAAACAGGCGGTCGCTCAGCGCTCGATAAAGCCGACGGTCTGCCTGGCCATGAGCCAGCGTCCGAAGTTCGCCGATGACTCGTCCCAGCCACTGGCCGAGAATGTACAGTCCGGCGAGGACGAAGACGGACAGACCTAGAGCGGTTGGCTCCCCGGAGAAGCCATCAACCACGAACTTGAGGACGAGGGGTGCGAGCGCAGTGATTGCAGACGAGATGACCACTAGCAGAAGAGCTAGCAGGATTCTCCGTCGCACGTAGCTGCTCGCGGCAGACCAGAAGAGGCGCGTGACCTCCCGAAGAGAGGCAGGAAGAAAAGCTGATGGCATGATCGACCTTCCTTGGCTGCATCCATGATAGCGCCTTCCTCGTTGCTGAAGGGCGAGGCTTCCGGTGGCGCATAGAGAGTGGTCGGTTGTGCGTCAAGTTGAGGGTCTCGGTTTCTTTGCGCTGCCGTGTCCGAACGCGTGGGTTCCGTAATCCGACGTTGCGAAGCATGTCGCAAACGCTGTCACCTCGCCGTTGGACGGGCGGGTGTTGCGTTGATCGCAGGTCAGCTCGGAGTCCGAGTTTGGGTTATTTGAAATTCCCGTTAGTGCGGCGGATCCGCGGACGCGTCATCCCCCACTCTCGCTTCCACCCCATGATGGTCGGGTGGCTGGGCCCGTACTCTCGGGAGATCGCCGCAACTGACTTGCCGCCCATCTCAAGTTCTCTGCGGATCTTCTCGCGCAACTCTTGAGAGAACTTCACTCGTGGCTGGACGGCAATGAAATGGCCGTTACCGGGATGGTCTACCGACTCGCGCGCTCTCAGACGCTCCTGCATCGAGGGAGACGCGTGTTCGAGCAAGGCGAGCACCAAGTCGTCGATCGACTCAAGCCCGAATTGGCCGGGAAGCGCAAGCAATTGTTTCTTGCGGAGCGTCTGTATACGTTGTTCGAGCGCGCGCCGCTGACGTTCCATCGCCGATAGCTGCGACAGCTTTGATTTGTTTTCCATTTCTGACCCCCGATGGCGGGCCCCCATCGTCCCTTCGGACGAGTCGGGCGGGCCATCCATGGCCGCCGCTCAGGCGGTCAACGTCCAGCTATACGCCCGGATGCCGCTACGGTCCAGAGAATATTGAATAGGGGAACAGCAAGGAAGGACAGGAGGACGTTATTAATGATGTCCTCCTGTATCGATACTTGCCGTCATGGGGAATTTGCGAAGGAGCCTGTCTCAAGCTTCGCTCGCACCAGGATCTCGTTTCCGGACCGCTGGACCAGGAGATCCGGTTCGCTCGCCAGCAGCGAGCTGAGCGACTCAGGGTCGTCTACGCTGAACGCGCCCGAGTAGCGCCGCGTGGCGACGCTCGTCCCAATGAGCTTGAACTGCGGCACCTGGTTGTACCGGTTGAACTCCGTGACGATCTTCTGCAGCGAGTCCTGCTTGAAAATCAGGCGTCGCTCGCGCCAGGCCGTGGCCCGCGTGATGTCGGCATCGCGTTGAGGCTCTATGCGGCCCTTGGTATCGATACGCGCTTCTTCGCCCGCTGCGAGTCTCGTGACAAAGAGAGCGGCATCACCGGCCGTCGCGACCGCGCCGTTTCCGGATGATTCTTCGGCGTTACCCGCGCGCGGTACGTCGGTCGTGCCGGATTCGGCCCCATCCCTTTGAGCCCCGGGGTCCTCAGCTGAAATCTGCACACGACCTTCGACCACTGACACGGTAGTCCCGTCCGCGCCTCTGTACACGTTGAACTGGGTGCCGATCGCCTGAATAACCGCCCGTTCCGTGTGAACTCGGAATGGCCGGCTCGCATCGTGGTGCACCTTGAACAGCGCTTCACCTTCAAGCAGGCGAATGTCACGTGCGTTCTCGCTCAAGCGGACGGCGACCCGCGTACCTGTATTGAGATGGACGATGGACCCATCGGCAAGCTCAACGGAGCGCTGTTCTCCCACGGAAGTGGAGAGCTCCTCCCAGCCCTCATTGCGCGACAAGAGGTAGGTGACGGTGGCCAAGCCGATGAAAAGCACCAGCACTGCAGCAAGAGACCACCATCCACTCACAGCGAAACGTTTCGCCGGCGATGCGCCGGAACTGAGGGGGGCGGCGGCAACCTGGTTGTGAGGTGAGTCTTCCTTCGGGGCAGCGCCCTTCATCGCGCGCTCGCCGAGCTGCACGACCTCCGCTCCCTGATGTCTCAGGTCCGGCACAGGCAGCTTCCGCTCCGGATCGAAGCTCTCCAGCTCCTTCTCCAGCGCCGCCATCATCAGGAAGTGCCGCACATGCCGCCTGGACTCCCCCGTCCACTCGGCAAACTCCTTGCGGTCCTGCGCATTCCCTCGCTCCAGCCGCTCGATCCACTCCGAGCTCTGCTCCGCCAGCAGCCTGTCCATCTGATTGCCTGATTTCATATCGCTCATCCTTGTGCCTCAGCGATCCCACGCCATTTCCATCATCCGGGCCCGTGCCCGGACGAGGTACTTTTCCACCGTATGCACCGACAGCCCGGATGCGGCTGCGGCCTCCTCGTAACTCATTCCGTCCCGTTTGCAGAGCAGCAGCACGGTCTGGTAGTGCGGCGGCAACTCAGCGAAAGCCTTCTCCAGCTGCTTCTGAAGGTTCAGCCGGTCCACGAACTCATCCGGCGCTGCGTGATCCGGGCTCTCGCCCAGCCGATCCAGCGCCTCGGAGTCGTAGGAAACGAACCGGTCCTGTTCCTCCTTGATCTGCAGCTCGCTGATGACGTGAAACGCGATCCCGAAGACGTAGGCGAGGGGCTTGCGCACATAATCCGCCTTGTCCACCCGCGACAGCCGGATGAACACCTCCTGCGCCACGTCGTCCGCGGCGTCCGGATTCCGCAGCCGTCGCGTGAGCCAGCGGTGCAGCTCCGCCTTGTACTTGCGGAAGATGGAGCTGGCGAGCTGCGGTCCTGAGCCTGCCGCTTCTGGGGTCGGATCAACCATCGACGACCTTCTTGGGTCTCTGTAAGCCTAGAGTGCCCTCCAGCACGGAAAGTCCGGTACTGAAACGGGCCACTTTTCGCGAATTACCACCGGAGATTTGACATGTCACCTGTTGGTTGCACGCAAAGGCCCACGCTTCCATACGGCGGCGTGTGTAGAAAAAATCCTGCATCCGAAGTAACGGAAAATTCATTTTCATTTCGCAGGTTTTTCACGCCAGACGCGTACCGGACTTCCTGCCAGACTACCCACTCTACGGGTACAACGGCAGCAATCCGGCTGCCGATGTCACCAAGAGCCCGAATTGAAGGGCCAGCAGGGATTCAATGAACAAAGCAGTCAGCGCCTTCGTCGCATCGAGCCTCCTCGCAGTCTGCGGCGCTGCATCCGCGCAACAGACCGGCAATGTCCGCCTTGCATTCGATATCCAGTCAAAGGGACTTGAGGCTGCGCTGACGGAATTCGCGCTGGCGACGAATCTGCAGGTGTTGTTTCAGTCGGATATTGTTCCCAATCAGCCCGCACCGCGTGTGTCGGGTTCGTTAACCCCCGAGGCTGCGCTCGATCAGCTGCTGGCGGGTTCGGGACTGCGATATCAATTCGTCAATCACAATACGGTTACCATTCGTATGGCGGACGCAGCCGGAACATCGGAGCCGATTGCAAACCGCGCACCGGGCGTCGATATCCAGGCCCACGCGGGCGGTGACAGCATCCGGCTCGCCCAAGCTGAACGATCCAGCTCGGTGCCGGCGGATGCAGTACCGCAGCGCCCAGGGCCGACTGCGGTCCCGGAAGTGCTGGTCAGGGGATCTCGCAGCCTGAACATGGATATCGAGCGTACCCGGGACGACGCGCAGCCGTACGTTGTCTTAGATCGAACGGCGATCGAGGAATCGGGTGCGACGGACATACAGTCGTTCCTCCGGGATCGGCTCACCATGAACTCGACGTCCGCCTCAGGCAGCCAGACGCCGGGAAGTGCGGCCGGAAGTGCGAGCAGCATCAACCTGCGATCGCTGGGTCCGAATCAGACGCTCATCCTCGTGGACGGCCATCGAACTGCGTCCTACGGAGTGGGAGGAAATCCCCAGCAGCCCGATCTCAATGCAATCCCTCTCTCGGCAATAGAACGGATCGAGGTTCTGCCTGCCACTGCCTCCGGCATCTACGGAGGAAGCGCAACAGGGGGGGTGATAAATGTGGTCTTGCGCCGCGACTACACTGGGGTCGAAACCGAGTTGGCGTATGACAATGCATTCTCCGGCGATGCGGGAAGCCGCCGGGTCAACCTGAGTGCGGGTTTCAGCCTGGAAAGTGGCAGGACCAACATCCTCATCTCGGGAAGCTACTCGGATACCGACCCCTTCCTGGCGCATGACAGGGACTTTGTGGAGCGGGGGCGCGAAGCCGTCATGCGCAACAATCCCGCCACTTTCCTCAATTCCCCCTCACCGCCTCTAGGCGCAACAACGAATATACGCAGTGCAGTCGTCGTCGGCACCGTGACGCAGAATCTGGTCCTGGACGATGGCACTCCGCTGAACTCACCGATTACCTACATCCCGGCGGGGTATCAGGGGCGCTCGTCCGATAACGGTATGGCGCTCTTGGCAAATGCCGGCCAATACAATCTCGCTCTGGCGGACAGTGCGCAGGGCAGTGGTGGTGGCCGCAGCAGTCTGCTTAATCATCCGACGATAAAGTCCGGCATGTTGACGGTACGTCGCGAGTTCGCGCCGTGGCTCACGGCTTTCCTTCAAATGAACGCGTCGGAGAATGCCGGATATGCCTGGAGCAGCCAGGCAGCGAGCACCTTCACGATCCCAGGAAACGCCCCGAACAATCCTTTCTTGCAGAACATTCGCGTCACAACGCCTGCGCTAGGCGCCGACGGACTGGTGACATCGATCAACAGGAACACGGGGGCGGTTGGCGGCGTTATCGTGAGGTTGCCAGCAGACTGGCGTGCTGAAGCGGATTACACGTGGAACCGAACTCGATACTCGTCGTCGGTGCCGGGTACGCTCAACGCGAATGCCGGCACGCTGGTCGGGACGGGAGCTTTGGATGTCCTTCGGGATACAGCGGCTTTCCCCGTGGACTTCTCAGATTTTCTCACTGATCCGACTATCACCGAACCCGTGCGGTCGACTCTTCGAGATACGACGCTGAGGGTCGCCGGTCCTATTCTCGACCTGCCTGCAGGGCCGATCACACTTTCCACACTGCTGGAGCATCGGATTGAGCTGATCGATGAGTTCGCCACTCGCAGTTCGACTGCGCGAACGATCTTCCCGGAGCGGTCGCAGTCGGTGGACAGCGCATATATCGAGGCAAAAGTGCCACTGGTATCCGCTTCCAACCGTTTGCCAGGCGTCGAATTGCTGGAGCTGCAGTTGGCGGCCCGATGGGATGACTACAGCACGCGTGGAGTTACGAACAGTGTCGTGGAGGGCTCCGCAACGACGCCGGTGCGTACGACGAACAAATTTGACTCGCTGGATCACACGTTCGGCTTGCTCTTCAAGCCGCTGCCCGATCTGACGCTGCGAGGGAGTTACGGAACAGGATTCCTTCCTCCCAGCGTTACACAGCTAGTCCCGAACGCAGCCAGAGCTCTTGCGGGAACACAGTTGGCGGGACTCACGGATCCCGCCAGAGGAAATGAAGCTCTGACGTCCCTCACCTTTACCAACGGCGGTAATCCCAACCTTCAGCCGGAGGAATCAAAGAGCTGGTCAGCCGGAATCATGCTCACACCACGTGTTCTGCCCGGCTTCAGGCTCTCAGTCGATTGGACCCGGATCGAGAAGACGGACAACATCAGCATCCTCACGCTCACCCAGGACAGCCTCAACACGGTTGTGCAATTTGCTCCGGAAAGAGTGAGTCGGGGCCCGGTCCCGGCTGGTGATCCGTTCGGCGTCGGCCGCATCAACGCGCTCGACTTCACTTTCCTCAACATCGCCAGCGCCAAAGTAGAGGCATTCGACTTCGCACTGGACTACCGATTCGATGCCTCAAGCTGGGGTGAGTTCGAGCTTACAGCGCTGGCTACACGCCAAGTGTTGTTCGACACCCAAACTGTTCCAAATGCACCCGTCACCGATCAGTCGGGTGTGATTGGAAATCTGGAGTGGAAGGGGAACGCTTCGTTGACCTGGTCACGTGCGGAATGGTCGGCGGGCTGGACCGCGCGGTACTATGATTCCTACTTCCTCAACTTTGCGCACGCTCTCAACGTCAATCAGGGGGCGGCGACAGTGCCGAGCCAAACGTACCACGATGTTTTTGTGCAGTGGTCTGCTCCGCGGAACATAGGCTTCAGTTTGCTCGAAGATACGCAGGTGCAGCTCGGCGTTCGAAACGTCTTTGACAAGAAGCCACCGGTGGACGTGTCGAATCTAAGCAACAATCTCTACAGCACGTGGGGTGATCCGCGGCTGGCGAGCTACTACGTGACACTACGCAAGGCCTTCTGAACGAGCTTCATGCACGTAAGCCGAACGAGACGCGGCCTGTGGGCTGTTGGCGCGGCGCTCGTCGTATGTGCGAACGCGGCGGCAACGGATTTGCGCGACTGGACAGTGCGCGACTCCGTTGCACTGACCTATTTCACGACGTACCAGCAGGACGCGGCCCTTTGGGAGACGCGCGGAGCGCCAAGTCCCATCGTCCCTTCTCCGGATGGGCGGCACTTCTTTTTTGTGCGCCATCGAGGGGATCTCGATTGTGACTGTAATGAGTACACACTCGATGTGTACTCTTCAAATGACGTCATTCGCCAACTGCCGGGTCGCAACGGCAGCGCAGGCGGGAAACCGGAAGCGCTTCGCAAGGTGGCGCTGCGATCTGCGTCGAATGATCCTGCCATCAATCACGCACGCTGGCTGGACGGCGACACAATCGCTTTCCTCGGAACCCGGGACGGCCCGCAGCCTCAAGTCTTCAGCCTTTCTGTCGAGACTGGAAAGCTTGTTGCGCTGACCGACGGGAGGCATCGTGTCGCAACTTTCGACGTCCGCGGTGATGCGATCGCATTTACTGCCGTAACGGCGACGAAGCCTCTGACCGCGCTCGATGAATATCCCATGGCGGCACTGAAGTCCGACGAACTGAGTGCCTTGTTGTCGCCTAGGGACGAGGAAACGCGTGTTCTGTTTGCCGGCGCCGGCGGGTCTGCGAGGGCCATCTTGGAGCTTTCGCCAGGCTATCAGGGGCCGTGGATCTCTGAAGACGGGCGTCACGCGATCGTCGCTTTGTCTTCCTCAACAGCCACGCCAAATCGCCAGATCGGATTCCTGCTGATCGACGTGCGAGGCGGCAGTGCGCGGCCGGTTTTTCCTGGCACGCCCACAGGAATACGCACGGAAGTAGGGCGTGAGCTGCGGTATCAGTTGCCTCCCAGCGCGTTCTGGTTCAACGATAGTCGCCATGTCATCCTGACTAACGCGGCCACGCCGGGCACGAGGGAGGGTGATAGCGAGTCGACGGCGGCGGCCGTCATTGGCTACGACAGTCAGACGGGAGACTGGAAGGTGTTGGAGCCGCTGAGGCATGGAGACAAGGGTCGTGCGATCCATGTAAGCGGCGCGAGGTGGCTAAACTCAGGAAAGGATCTACTGATTTCGCACCAGACCGAGAGCGGACAGCAAGTTGATGCGACGGTGTATTCGTGGGGCAAGTCAGGGTGGCATGCCCGATCGATGCCGGCGTCCGCCGGACTTCCGAGTGGAGATCGTGAAGCGCTCTTAAAGGGCCTGAAGGTCTTCGTGCGGCAGCAGCTGAATGAACCGCCGATCGTCGTTGCTCAGAACCTCGGGCGGGAAGTTTCCCTTACCGACCCGGATGCCGCACTCCGGGGTATCTGGAGAGCTAAGGCGGAGAAGGTGGAGTGGCGCGACCCGAACGGGGAGATGACTGAGGGCGCCTTGATGCTGCCCCGGAACTACGTGCGGGGCATGCGACTCCCATTGGTGGTCCAGGCCGATTACCTTCCCGATGCGTTCATGCCAGACGGTCGTGCTCCAACGGCGTATGCCGCTCAGCCGCTCGTCGCGCGTGGCATGGCCGTCCTACAGATATCTCATCATGTTGAAGGGAGAACAACGCCTCGCGAGATGCCGGCTTTCGTAGAGCGCTTGGATGCCAGTGTGGAGTACCTTGCAGCTCAAGGACTGATCGATCCATCGCGTGTAGGGCTGGTCGGATTCTCGCGCGCCGGATGGCTGACGTACTACGCGATTACTCATCCCCGTAGAACGAAGCTTGCCGCATCGATTACAGCGGATAGCTGGTCCGGCAGCTTCGGCGAGTATCTTTTCAGGGCCGCGAGCTCGGTGGCTCCCGCCGTCGATCTCAGGCCGTTCGAGAAGCAGTTCGGCGAGGGAACATACTGGGAAGACAAGGATGCGTGGCATGAACGGACGAATAGCTTCAACGTCGATCGCGTTCAGACGCCTGCGCTGTTCACTGTACATGGGAAGTACAATCAACCATGGGCGTTCGAGACCATAGCCGCGTTTCGGCTCAACAAGCGGCCTTTGGAGTATCTGTTTTTCCCTCGTGCGGCTCACCAGCTGAGGCTACCCCGTGAGCGGGAGGCGTCGCTCCAGGCAACTGTAGATTGGATGGCATTCTGGCTGCAGGGCGAGACGACCTCGACTGCTGATAAAGACGCACGGTACGCACGCTGGCGAACCCTGCGCGCGGAGCTGGAGCGGCTGAAAACGGAGCCGGCAAGCGGCGCAAGATAAGACGGCGCGTTGAAAAGTACTCGCGCCCGATCACGCAGCTTTGTGTGCCAGCACGCCGGACCAGTTTCTGGCCCAAGCCTCCAAGTGCAGGTAGATGATGATCTCGGAGACCGAGCTTTTCACGGTTGTGGGGCGACCGGAAAGCACCTCATCCAGACGATCGCGATCCAGATAACCCTCGCGCACCAGATAGCCATCCAGCAGCAAGTCTCGCACGAGAGGTGCGTTTGCACTGATGACGTTACGAAGGTAATCGTCCGCGCCACCCTTGCTCTTTCGCAAGATGATTTCTTGAGGCACGTCCCGCTTGAAGGCTTCGCGCGCGATCGCGCGGTCGCGGCCTCCCTTTCGCAGGATGTACACCGGAATACGCAGGCTTAGCTCGATCAACGGTTGGGAGTTGAGCGGATTGATTGCGACCGGGAACTCGTCTGGGACCATCGGATTGTAGATCTGGGTGGTGTGGAACGTGAGGTTGTAGGCGTGCGTGATCTTCTCCGGCGGAAGACGCGGTGGATCGACGAATAGAGGATGGAAGAAGGAGTTGTCTCGGAGCGCACTCTCTTTCAGCGCCTCATGCGCCAGCGGGCGGATGTCCCTGTAGTAGATGATTTCGCGCAGGTCCCATGGATGCTTGAGAACGCCATAGCGCAACGTGTCTCGCAAGGTTGCGGAGAATGAAACGCGTGAGAACGACGCGTCATCTAGAACGATGGACAGCAGCTTTCTGTCCATGCCGTGACGGAAGGCGTAATCTGCGGCCGTCGGAAGCTTGCCTCCACGATAGAAGAGCTCATCGCCGGCCTTGCCCGAGAACACGGCCGAGATGCCTCGCTCCTTCGCTTTCAGTGCCTCTTGCCTCGTCCCTTCGGGATCGCCGATCGAGGGGAAAGGAAAGGGCGTCCGGGGGATGCGATGAAGGAGGTCTAACCTCAGGTGGGGAGTCCGCTCCTCCTCGATGAGAGTGCAGCCCGCACGCGCTGCTGCACGCCTCGCGAACTCACGTTCGTCCGTGTCTGAACCCTTCGAGTAGGAGTTCAGGCAAGTGATGCGAGGGCGTGTTGGTGCGTCCTGCAGGCAAGCTAGGACGATGGAAGAATCGAGGCCTCCTGAGAGATTGTGGAGGATACCGTCGAAGCACGACGCCCAAGCGTGCACACAAGACCGTACTGATTCGCGCGTCAGCCGTACAGCTTCGTCGGCATCCTCGATCACGTCGGTGTTCGCAATCTCCAGCGGGTTCCAGTAGACACGCCTAGTCTTTCTATCGTTGGCATGCGTGACACACTCGCCCGCCATCACCGACGTGATTTCATTCAGGCCGGTCTCCGGTCGACACACGGCTTGATACAGGAGGCGACCCGTCAGGAAGCTTCGGTTCACGGTGAGTGGAGGAGGGCCCAGTCGCTCACAATCTTCCAGCCTTAGGAAGTAGACGTCGATGCCGCGAATGTTGAGGGAAAGGCAGGATATTGATCCCGTGGGGTCGCGCAGCACCCTTGTAATACGCCGTGTTCGGTCATGAAGGAATGCTATGTAGCGCCCCCAATAGTATTTGGGCAGATCTTTTCCATCGCTCTCCAAGAGTGCTGCGGACCGACGCTCATCCAGCACTACCCGCTCGCTTGAGGCTTCTCCGGGGACGGTGCCCTTGCGAAAGAGTCGACCGAGGATCACTCCTCGCCCGTCATGCAGGAGGTAAGGCTGATCGACAGTAGGTCCGGCGGTCACCATGTAGGACACGATCAGTCCGTCCTGCTCGACGGATGTTTCCCATTTGGGTGCATGCGCCCTATGGCGGGCGAGAAGGGTTCGGGCAACATCGCTTCTTCCCGGCTCCTCAGGGTTCCAGACAAAAGCCAGATAAAACAGCATCGTTTGCTCCCTGAGTCAGGCTAGAGAACCATAATCGGCGTGTATTTGCGAACGTGTTCAGGAGTGTCGTTAAACACCGTTCCGCCTTGCTGCAACCAGCAGTGCGCAGTAAAAGGGCCAGTTGCGACACCGAAGACCCACCTGGGGAAGAAGCCGTATTTCGACAGGAACAGCTTCAGGGCTAGTGAGTCGAAGAGACAGGCATCCTGTGCTGTGAATGCGAGCGGGCGCAGTCGAAGAAACTTCGCTACGCACCTACGTGCGGAGTCGGAGTCGAACGCGCTCTTACAGCTTCGGCCGGACTCGAAACGATCTGCGAGGTATTCCAGCGACCGCCACCGCAGGAGAGCACGTGCGGTCAACGATGCGGCCGCAAACCGGAACGCGTCCTTCGAGCGAATGGCAGAGCGTACCTCAGTGTAACCGTCGATGAGAGTGGCTTTGGGATAGTCAACTTCGGCTGGCCGTGCAGTCTTGCCCTTACCAACGTCGCGGGTGAGCATTCCCATCTCAACCATCTGCGTTAGCAGGGAACTCGTCTCGTTATCCGGGGATGTGTCAGGGCGATCGACCGGCAGTGTCTCCGCCCATCCCTCGATGTGCGGCGCCAACGCGAAGCTGGCGGGTGCTCCAATTCCCAGATACTTGTCACGCCTGAGATCGAGCAGGATGACCTGGTTTCCGGCGCTGCACGCGTGGACATGCGGCGCAAGCCAATATCTCGAGGAAGCTCCCGCGCTCGACAATGACATGGCCCCTCCGTGGCTTTCTGGATTCCCGACTAGTTGGGATCGTAGAGATCTTCCAGCTGGCCCGTCGTGGGATTGATGCTTTGGGGAGCGCCATCGAACGGTGAGCCGAACAAGGTGCCTCGCGTGTCACGCGAGATTGTGCCAAGTGTGATCATTGGCATGATTATCCCCTTCTCGTCAGCTTGGGAGGGATCGTGCAGCGAGAGCTGCACGATCCTCCGTGCTCAGCTCAGGATCTCACACATCCCGCAGGTCTTCGAGCTGACCCGTCGCCGGGTTGATGGCCTGGAAACCGTCGGCCGGCAGACCAAACACATCAGCCTTCGTCTCGCGGGACACAGTCCCGAGTTCCACGATCTTCATGGTGATCTCCTTATCAACAACTGTTTGTGACGCATGCCAATCCCGGGTGGCGGGCGAAACTTGAATGAAGCAATGCGTGAGGTCAAGAAGTCTTCGATATGAAAAAATAAGCAACCGACTATTGATGTATCAACAATGATACCGAGCTGCAGCGGATCGAAAGACGATTGAATTACGAAAATTCTGCAAATATCGATACTCCACAGCTTCTTCTGTTTCGCGAGCCTCAATGAGGCGCAGCGTAAAGTGACTGGTTGAGAGTATCGGATAGTTTTTCTCTGTCACTGTAATCTTGGATGCGCATGGGCTCATGCCACCATTAATCGAAAGAGCTTTGGCCCATAAAGTGGCGGACCTTGGAGTATCGAGACCCTAAGAAGCACAATTGATATATATAATGGGTGGCCGGTTTTCCGAAGCCACGCCCATCGACATCGCTTCAAGAAAGATGAGTCCTCATGACTCAGCGGGAGCCAAGCCTGATCTGTAGAAAAGCCGATTTGCTTGGAAAGTCTCCGACTCAGGCTGGCTTGGATAACGTCAACAGGAATTGTGAAAAGCGCATAGCTTCTGCTGCTCGGCAGCAGGCTGCATCGCGGTCAGCCAACAAAGTAAAAGCAGGTTTCCGTAACTCCTTCAATTCAGGCCTCAGAGCTGCTCCTCCCGAACCTCGCCGTCCTTCTCCTGTTTCGCCACTCTCCCAACGCCCCGCCGCACCGCACTCATCAGACTTGACCGTGCCGTATGCGGCATGTACCCCATGGCGACCAGCAGATCCCCATCTTCCCCCTCATCCGGATCCCCCTTCACCGCATTCACGATACGCAGCACGGCACGCCGTGTAACCCTGTCCCCCCCGTGCCAATGTAGAGAGAGACACCTGCCTGGGGCTATTTAAGCTACAAGGTAGGATCGCAGATGGCTGGATTGCTGAACTCTCTCATGGTCGAAGGTACTGGTTC
>Ga0182742_1002982_pt1 | contig 17444 bp, 19 predicted proteins | sample eDN5th37CBELigMG_FD_128880 | JGI IMG/M metagenome (GOLD analysis project Ga0182742, IMG submission 128880) | Enriched Miracle-Growth compost microbial communities from Emeryville, California, USA - eDNA 5th pass 37_C BE-Lig MG (version 2)... ...
CAATAACAATGGATGAGCTAATTCCCATGGAAACAAAACCTATTGCTCTTGCTTTATAGCTTGATTTAACAGCTCTAATGGCTAAGGTTATTGCAATAACGATGATAAGTGAGCCTGAAGCTGCACAGATGATGCGAGCTAGCATGAGTATTGCAAATGATGGTGACCATGCAGATAGTAAAGAGCCTGCAATAAATACGATTTGCGAATAAATAAGTAGCTTTTTACGCTCTATTTTTGATGTAAAAGTAAGAAGTAACGGGCCTGAGATTGCATAACATAGCGAAAAAGCAGTAATGAGTAGTCCTGCTCTTGATATAGAAACATTAAAATCATCTGCGATTTGTGGTAAAATGCCCCCAATTATAAGCTCAATTAAGCCAACACAGAAGGAAGAAATGGTAAGTGCTAATACTCGAATATTCATTATATGTCCTTTCTAAAGTAAACAAAGATGTTAAAATCACTTGATTATTATAGAAAAATGTAATCAAATAGAATAGGACACATGTCCTTTTTTGAAAGGAGATCGATCATGATTGATCAGCTGAGTATTAAAAGCTATATTTCAAATTACCAATTAGATCAAATTTTTAGTAAAGACACATTAGAACATATTCAGGTCATAACGTTAAGTGCCGGAGAGTATTTAGTATATAATGGCGATGAAGTAAATCAGCTCTACATGCTTGTTCATGGAAAGTTGAAAATCTTTACAGCATTACCTAATGGTCGCACGATGCTATTAAGATTTGCATATCCCTTTTCTTTATTAGGTGATATTGAGTTAATTGAAAATGAAACTGCTAAGGTACAAGTTGAGCTGATGGAAGATAGCGTTTTTTTGACACTAAGTCATCGCATCATTCAAGAGCTTGAGATGAATAGACCCGAATTTCTACGCTATTTGTTAAAGCAAATAAGCTCAAAGATGGATGCTAATTTTTTATCAGCAACGATGAATATTTTAACAAGTGTAGAGCAACGCTTTGCTAGCTATTTACTTAGTATGTCTGAGGCTGAAACGCATTATCCTTACCGAAAGGATGAGCTAGGGTCGAGTAAACTTACTGAAATAGCTGAAATGCTTGGTACAAGCTATCGTCATTTAAATAGAGTTGTGAGGAAGTTCACGGATGAAGGATTAATTTTACGTGAGAAAAAGAAAATTATCATTATTGATGTGGATAGTCTAAAAGCACGTTGTGCAGAGCATCGATATAGCAAATAAATAGGAGAATCATCAACAAGGTTATCCTCAATAACCACAGCTTACACACAAATTAACAGAGCATAACACAATTAAGCGATTATCCACAAGTGGATAATCGCTTAATTCATGTTTAAATAGGTTAGATTGTGTATAAATATTACCTTTAAGCATGAAAATGTTCAGAATAGATAGATGAATATTATATCTAATTGGGAATCGCTTGTCATTATTAAATTTTTAAGAGGCATACGGTTAAAAAAATCAATAAAATTGTATTGTAAAATGGTATTATGATATTATGAAAAGAAATTTTTCTAATATTTTACAAATACATATATCGGTAAAATTTATAATGGTTACAGGCACATTTGAATAATATAAAGCTCTAATATTTAATAGTAGGTTTATTATGCTCATTATAGAGGAGTGATTATGTGTTACAGGTTTCTGGACTAAAAAAACAGTTCCTAAATCATGAAGTAGTAAAGGGCATTAATTTAGACATAAAAAAAGGTGAAGCTTATGGCTTACTTGGACCTAATGGTGCAGGTAAGTCTACCACTATTAGTATGATATGTGGGTTGTTAAAGCCGACTGAGGGCTCTATTAAAATTGGTGAGTTTGATATGATAAAACAACCGAAAAAGGCTCAGCAAAAGCTAGGAATAGTACCTCAGGAAATAGCACTTTATATGCCTATGACGGCAAAGGAAAACTTAATGTTTTGGGGTAGAATGTATGGTTTAAAAGGAGTGCCATTAAAAGCAAGGGTCGATGAGGTGTTAGATATTATCGGCTTATTTGATCGTGCAGATGATAAAGTAGAAACCTTTTCAGGTGGTATGAAGCGTCGTGTTAATATTGGTGCAGCGATATTACATCAGCCAGAGCTGCTAATTATGGATGAACCAACCGTAGGTATAGACCCACAATCAAGAAATCATATATTAGAAACGGTTAAAACTTTAAATAAGGAAGGTATGACTATAATCTATACGTCGCATTACATGGAAGAGGTAGAATATCTATGTTCACGAATCGGGATTATGGACCATGGACAATTACTGACAGAAGGTACATTGACTGAATTAAAGCAAATGCTTAATGATGGAAACGAAATTATTATTCAATTAGCTTCCAGAAAGATAACGGATGAAGAACTTATACTAAGGTTACATACTAAAATGCCACAATTTAGCTTCACTATAGTAGGAGATACGCTTAGAACGATAACACCACATTCTCAAGTTATCTTAACTACCTTATTAAACGAGCTAACAGTGATGAATTTAACAGTAACGTCTATAGAAATCAAAGAAGCAAACTTAGAAAATGTATTTCTGCACCTAACAGGCAGAACATTACGTGATTAAGGGAGGCATATTATGCTAGCTTTTTGGGTGTTTGTAAAAGATTTTTTAATCTTTGCTAGAAATAAACAAACGTTCATATTATTAATAGCTATGCCTTTAATGTTAATTGCAATTTTAGGTGCTGCTTTAAGTGGATTAATTCAAAATAGTGATGAAGAGGCAAAGCTTTCTAGTTTTAATATAGCGGTCATTGATAAGGATCAATCCGAAGAAAGCTTCTTTTTTGTTGATGATATTTTAATTGATAGATTGTTCAGTGTGTTAAATGTTACAAAAATGGATGAGAGTAAATTGGATCATGCGTTTAAAACGGAGCAGATTACGTTAGCTGTTATTATTCCAGAAGGGTTTGGTAACGCGATTGAGCAGCATGACAAACCGTCTTTAAAATTAGTCAGCCAAGGTGATGCAAGCATAGAAGAATCTATTATAACAATAGCCGCACTTCATTATCAAAATTTAGATCTTGCCATTAGTAAAATTGTAGAGAAAGTGACAAGAACATTAGTAGAGCAATCAAAGAAAACAGGTCAGTCTCCTGAAATGTCAAATCTTTCAGATGTGATTACGAAGCTTGACGGTGGAGCCAACAGCTTAAGAGAATCAAAAAATGAAATGAATGTAAGAATGGGCTCAAAGACAGTAGGCTCATTTCAATATTATGCTGTAGGCATGGGTGTCATGTATTTACTTATAACAGTGACAACACTTGTTAGTAATATACTAGTTGAAAAAGAGGATCCCGTATATTTACGTCAATTTGTATCAAATTTAACCCCACAGCAATATTTACTTGGTAAGTACTTAAGTCTAATTGCGATTACATTTATACAGCTTTCAATAACGATAATCGGTACGAATTTATTGTTTAATGTGGACTGGGGAGACTCTATATTATGTATATTATTTACGATGCTTACCACTACGATAAGCACCTCAGCATTAGGTTTATTTATAGGCTCACTCATAAAAAAAGCGTCAACCTTCACTAGTATGAGCATGGTCAGTACACAAATTTTAGCAGCACTTGGCGGTAGCTTTGTTCCTATTTATTTGTTCCCAGATTGGATGGTTACGGTGACTAAAGTGCTGCCGAATTCACTAGGTCTACAAATGTTTTTAGATATTATGACAGGAGCAACCTTCGCCGATATTTGGCAAGAAGGCGTTATTGCACTAGTAGTTAGTTTATTATTATTTGCTGTGTCATGGATAAGACTGAGTCGTAAAGGTGGTGCTATCCATGTATAAGCTATGGTCCATTATTAGCTTTAGACTTAAACTTATATTTAAATCTAAAGCTTCGATCGTGATGCTATTTGTTTTACCTATCATTTTTAGTTTAATTTTTGGTGGGATAGGTATAGGTAATGGTTCAGCAGACGAGCAAAAAATCAATGTTGCGGTCGTCGTGAATGAATGTGAGCTGTGTGAAGCTGTTTATACGTATCTTGAGCGTAATCAAAGTTATAACTGGCAACGCTATAGTTTAGAGGATGCTAAAGTTGCCGTTTCAAATCAAGAGGTCATTGCTGCTCTTATTATTTCAGAGAACATATATTATCGATTAGATAATAGTCGTGCGGTATTCGATATTATTGTGAATAATAAATCAGAGCAGTATTTACCATTTTCAAATTATATTGATGGTGTCGCAAATCAATTGCATAAGTCTATTATGACATTAAAAATCTCAAATGAAGCAGATGCACTCCTAGAAATAGTACTTTATATTAATAGTATAGACCCTATCATCATTGAAAAAGAGCAGTATCAGGTTGAGAACTCAAATAAACCCAAGCAATCAACGACGATGTCTGTTGGCTTTTGTGTGATGTTTATGATGTTTGCTATCGCTAATAGTGCTTCTAATATACATCAGGAGCGTAAGGAGTATTCGTGGCAACGTTTATTAATTTCGGGCACTTCACCGCTTCTCATTTCATTAGGAACGATGCTTGCCTTTTTTATCATTGGCTGGATACAGTTTAGTATCGTCATTTTATTTATGACTTTTGTCTATGATGCATTTTGGGGGAATATTGGTTATCTTATAATGTTTGGATCACTGATGATCATGACAGTTGTATCATTTAGTATGCTGCTTGTAACCGTCGTTAATTCAAAGGTTAAGGCTGATACGCTATCTGCCATTATTGTTGTAAGCACGTGTATGCTTGGAGGAGTATATTGGCCAATTAGCATTGCACCAAAATTTATGCAGGTTATAGGGGCATTTACACCACAGTATTGGATGATGAAGGGATTAGGCTACGGGCTTATTGAGGATACAAGGTTATCTGTTATTTGGTTACCGATTGTTATACTATTAGTGCTCATTATAGCTTTTACGACTATAGTTATAAAGCTACTAACACATGAAAAAAAGCTAGCGTAAGTGCTAAATACACGCCTTACGCCAGCTAGTTAATTGCGTTAAACTTCTTGCTTTTTTAACTTCCTTCCAAAGCTCTGCTTTAAAATCTGGGTGAACATAAAGTGGAGTTAAGAAGGACCAGGATTGACCTAGTAATTGCAAAGCTTGATTAAATTGGTTGACGATAACAGGATTCTCCGCAAGCAGGGGATCCTGTTCTTTTTTAAAGTTCCATTGATTATGATTATACGAGCCGAGTAAGATGACTTGTCCAGCTGTACCTTCTAAAACAAGAATCCGTTGCCATTGTATCTTGTTCATGTTGGAACCTCCAAAATGAAAAGTAGTAGCTTTATTATACATGGAATTAATGGAATAATCATCCATAATATTCGCAGAGTATAGTGTATAACGAATAAAAAAGCCGTCACTTAAAGCGTTTTGCAATGAAAAGCTTATAGGAGTACAATAAGGGAAATAAAAATAAAAGTCAGAGGGTAAATAAATATGAACTATCAACAACAAATTGAACAGTATTTCTCAGAAAACAGAGAGCAGTTTATTGAGGCTATTGCTAGACTTGTCAAAATAAAAAGTGTAGAGGGACCAGCAACGAATAAATATCCTTTCGGTGAAGGACCTGCAAAAGCATTGGATGAAACTTTAGCAATAGCTAAAGAGCTTGGCTTACATACACAAAATCACGAGTATTATGTTGGTACAATAGATATTAACGAGCATGAAACTAATCTTGGTATTTTAGGTCATGTCGATGTTGTTCCTGAGGGTGCACATTGGAACTATGATCCATATGGTGCAGCAATTGTGGATGGAAAGATGTATGGTCGTGGAACAAGTGATGATAAGGGCCCTGTTATCGCTGCATTATTTGCTTTAGCAGCCGTAAAAAACTTAAATATCCCACTAAAATACAATACGAAGCTAATTGTTGGTACTGATGAAGAGTCAGGCTTTTTAGATTTAGATTACTATATGGAAAGATTTGAAATGCCTCCGCATCTGTTTACACCCGATGCGGAATTCCCTGTCATTAATATCGAAAAAGGCTCTATTCGTACGTCATTTGAAGGTGAATTTGAGCCATCACCAGCATTGCCTCGTGTCGTTCGTATTCGTGGTGGTCATACCATTAACGTTGTACCTCCAGAAGCAGAGGCAGATGTAGAGGGTTTAACTTTAGAGCAGGTTGAAAATATCGCTAAACAGGTGACAGAGCAAACAGGAGTTAAATTTGAGTTAGCGACATTTGATAATGGTATTGTACGTATTTATGCCAAAGGAACAGGGGGTCATGCCTCTTTACCTGAGCTGGCAAACAACTCTATTACTGCCCTAGTGGCGTTATTAACACAATTACCTCTTGCAGAGAGTGAGCTGCATACTGCATTAAAAGGCGTAGCAAGCTTATTCCCACATGCAGACTACGGAGCTAAAGCTGCAGGACTAGCGATGTCTGATGAATTATCAGGTGCATTAACGATGAATGTATCTATTATTGATTTGGATCCAGCAACAATGAAAGTATTTTTTGATAGTCGTGTACCTATTTGTGCGACGGAAGCCAATACATTTGATGTGCTTGAGAAAAATTTAGCACCATATAAGCTTACATTGAGTCGTACAGGCTTTGAGCCACCACATCATACACCAGCGGAATCACCATTTGTTCAAACATTATTAAAAGTGTATGAGCATTATACAGGTAATAAAGGTGAATGCATTGCAATTGGTGGAGGCACATATGTTCATGGTATAGCGGGTGGTGTAGCATTTGGCCCGACGATGCCTGGCATTGACACACGTATGCATAGTAATGATGAATTCATTATTTTAGACGATATGCTTAAGGCAGCTCAAATTTATGCTCAAGTCATCGTTGAGCTATGCCACGAGGCTTAAGCTAATCGACTTGAGATGACTAAGCTAACAAAATGAATAGATTATAGTAAAAGCAAAAAGTGACGCTTCTATATTTAATTAGCAGAAGTGTGCTTTTTGCTTTTCATTTTATGTTATAGTATGTTCATAACAAAGCGAAAGAGGATTATAGTTCCATGCGTGAACAAAATAAGCAATCATTAACAGATAGAAATAAGCCATTCACTTCTTCTGATAATAAAAATATTATAAGAAGCGGGCAGCATAAAAAACAAGGCGAGCGTAAGTTTGACAAATTTGCTGAGTCAACAGAGGGCACCGCTAAGTCTAAGCGTGAAAAGAGTGGGTTTAAGTCTAGGCCTACTAAAGTGTGGACTAACACAAATGCTACTGGAAAAGCTAGCTCACAACACGCAGAACAGCTGGCTATAGGTGACCGTATCGTCGTTACAATAAAACGAATCGGCATTAATGGTGAAGGTGTTGGCTACTATAAGCGAAAAACAGTATTTATTAATGGGGCTATTACAGATGAGGTTGTTAAAGCAAAAATAACAGCAATTCATCCAAGCTTTTTACAGGCACAATTAATAGAAATAGAGAAGAAGTCTAAGCATCGTCAAACTCCACCGTGTGCAGTATACGATATTTGTGGAGGCTGTCAGCTACAGCATATGACATATGATGCTCAATTAATTGCTAAGGCTGATATTGTAGCGGAAGCGTTTATGCGCTATGCAAAAATCGATGTTAAACAGCTTCAGCCAAAGCCTACATTAGGTATGGAGCATCCTTGGCATTATCGGAACAAAGCTCAGCTACAAGTAGGACGTCATAAACAACAGCTTATAACTGGTTTATATGCAGCGGGTACACATGAACTGATAGATATTAGTGAATGCTTAGTACAGGATGAAGCGATTAATAATGTATATAAACAGTTAAAGCCGATATTGGAGCGTTATCAAGTTGAGCCTTATCAAGAAAAATCGAATCGTGGTCAATTAAAAACAATTGTCATACGTATTGCTAAGCATACGAACCACTTGCAGCTAACATTTGTTACAGCAACAAGCGACGCTTTACCACATGAGCAGCAGCTTATAAACGAGATTGTGACACAGATACCGAAAATTACAAGCATTAGTCAAAATATTCACCCAAAGCGGAGCTCAATTATATTTGGCGATACGACGAATTTACTTTGGGGAGAGCCATATATTGAAGAGCAGCTTGGTGAGTTAAAGTTTTCCTTATCTGCAAGAGCCTTTTTTCAGCTTAACCCCGTTCAGGTTGTCAATTTATACGATTTAGCTAAACAGGCTGCTCAGTTAACAGGTAAGGAAACGGTTGTTGATGCCTATTGTGGTACAGGTACTATTGGACTTTGGTTAGCACCTGCTGCAAAAGAGGTAAGAGGTATTGAAGTTATTGCTGAAGCGGTAGAGGATGCTAATCGTAATGCAGAAAAAAGTGGCATTTCAAATGCAAAGTTTTATGTAGGAAAAGCGGAGCAGCTATTACCACAGTGGCTTAAGCAAGGATTTAAGCCAGATGTTGTGGTTGTTGACCCTCCACGTACTGGACTAGATAATAGCTTAATTGAAGCATTATTACAGGTTAAACCACAGAGAATCGTCTATGTATCATGTAATCCTTCTACTTTAGCGAAGGATTGTGCACATTTATTGGCCAATAAGCAATATCGTTTAGGTTGGGTACAGCCAGTAGATATGTTTGCACAAACCTCGAGTGTTGAGGTTGTAACGGTTTTAGAAAAAATATAAATGTAAAAGCATCATTGGAACGTTCCAGTGATGCTTTTTTAGAATAATTAAAATTTTATGGGCAACTATTTAAACAATTTAGTATAATGAGCATGTAATAATGAAGACTAATATTACAAAACTATTAATTGTTTGGAGTCACGCTATGAATGAGCATGTACGAAATTGGATTATGCGTAGTGGGTTTAGCTACGACAAAATTGGAGAGGACTTACTCGTTTATACTTCTTACGAAGAGCCTTTTCTAGTCGTTAATCGTACGATGTTTTGCCAGCATAACGCTCACAATGAGCATTGCATTGTACTTAGTAAGCAAGAAATTGATGAGCAAAAACGAAGAGCTAAGGAGCAAAATGCACGATTGCTTTATTTTATTTGTGTACAACATCCGCAATTTGGCTTCTTAAAATATTTAGTTCCTGAATTTTCGCTTATTTTTTTTGAAAAGACTATAGGGGCACCCGAGGATCAGCTTTTTCTCGTTATAGATGAAACGTTTATGGAGAAATTACCTTTAGGTTTTATTGAGCTAGTTAAGTAATAGAATGGACATGAAGATCGATCATGTTCATTCTATTTTTTGTTTAACACTTTTTTACTGATTAATTTATGAAAGCGTTTTATAATAGAGGTATATTAATATAGTGTCCTTATATGAAGGAGAGTTGATGCATGCAAAATCGTATTGTTAATCCATCGCCTCTATTAAATGACAATGGCGAGCTGTTGCAAAAAGGCTATAGTACACAAGCGGTATTAACGTATAATCGAAAAAAGATTAAGGCAGCACCTTGGCGTATTAAGGAATGGGATTTTTATCAGGTTAATAATGATGATTACTGTTTACAAATGACAGTAGGTCATGTAGGCTATGCAGGCAACGTTAATGTGAAGCTATTTGAATTTGCAACAGGTACACACTACGAAATAAGCGATATATTAGCATTACCATTTAGTAGCTTAAACTTACCAAGAAGTGCTGAAGAAGGCAATGTTAGCTATAGAGGTAAGCATCTGCAAATTGATTTTGAAGTGTTTAATGGAGGAAGACTCTTACGCTGTAAAGCTGAAAAAAAGGAGTTTCCTTCAATACATGTTGATGTACAGCTAAAACAGCCTGATAAGACTTCTATTGTTATGTCTACACCGTTTAAGGAAAAGAAAACTCAATTTTACTATAATCATAAAATTAATATGATGCCAGCAAGTGGTACAGTAACCATTGGTGGTAATCAGCAAAAGGTTTATCAGTTTGATGAGACAGATTCATTTGGCTTGCTTGACTGGGGAAGAGGAGTTTGGCCATTTACTCATGAGTGGGTATGGGGGAGCGGTTCCTCTTATGTTAATGGAAAGCGATTTGGCTTTAATATTGGTTTTGGCTTTGGAGATACATCCTTTGCCACAGAAAATGTAGTTTTTTATGATGGAGTAGCACACAAGCTAACGGATGTGCATATTGATTTGTTTGAAAATGGACTGATGTCGCCAAAAAAAATTACGAGTAGTGATGGTCGCTTCGAGATGGATTTTATTCCAATTTATGATCAAAAAACAGCAACTAAGCTTTTATTTGTTAATAATAAATGCAATCAAATCTTTGCTAAATTTAAAGGCAAAGCTATACTTGATGATGGAACAGTGCTTGAAGTAAATCATTGTACTGGATTTGTCGAGCACGCCTTTAACAATTGGTAACTTAATAAAAGCAACTACATACAAAAAGCTCTTACGCTTTGAAGCTTGATTCTTCTAGCATAAGAGCTTTTTATATTTTAAAGCAAAAATTTAGCTAAACACAATTATTTTTTATAAGTAAAAAATAGTTGTCCTAATTTAAAAATGTTGCATCAAGGAAACATTTAAGCATATAATAGCGGTAATAATAAATTGTTAGGAGTGTAGTTATGAGATTAAAACGCCATTTTTATTTAGGGTTAATGCTCTTATTCATCGTTATCATTACAGCATGTTCAAATAATAGTGACCAGCAGAAAAAGCAAACAGCAAGTTCAAAGCCAGTTGTTGTTGCTACCATTTCGCAAATTGGTCAGCCATTATCAGTTATAGCAGGAGATTTTGTAGATATTCGTACACTAATGGGAACAGGAGTAGATCCGCATTTATATCAAGTCACGCCTAGTGATATTAAAAGCTTAGAGCAGAGTGAGGCGATTATTTATAACGGATTAAATTTAGAAGCGAATATGGGCGATATCTTTACTCAAATGAGAACATCTAAATCGGTTATCGCGATTGCTGAAGTAATCGATGAAAATAAGCTGTTAAGAGAAGATGATGGCGTCATTGATCCTCATATTTGGTTTGATCTTAGTTTATGGTCAGAAGCATTAGCGAAGGCAGTAGATGTGATTGCCGAACTTGTTCCAGAGCATCAGGCTGAGCTAGAGAAAAATAAAATGGAGTATTTTGAGCAGCTAAAGGAACTAGACGAGCAAAATAAACGTGCGATTTCACAAATAGATTCAAGATCAAGATTATTAGTCACTGCGCATGATGCATTTCAATACTTTGGTCGTGCCTATAATATTGAGGTCGTTGGTTTGCAAGGACTAAGCACGGAGGCAGAGGTTAGCTTATCTACTGTCCAGAATATTGTCGCTTTGCTTGTTGAACGTCAGGTGCCTGCTGTGTTTATAGAATCTAGTGTTAATCCTGCCTCTATTAAGGCCGTAATCGATGGTGCTGCAGTAAAAGGACATACGGTGCAATTAGGAGGGGAGCTATTTTCAGACGCTATGGGGCCTGAAAATGAAGAGACAGGTACTTATCTAGGTATGTATCACCACAATATTAAAACAATAGTCGAGGGATTACAGTTAAGGGAAGTGGGAGAATGACTATTTTATCAGCTTTAACAGTTAACGAGTTAAAGATTGCATACGAGCAAAAAACAATTGTAAACAATGTTTCACTAACAATACCAAAAGGGTCGATTACTGCTATCGTAGGTCCTAATGGGGCTGGTAAATCGACATTCGTAAAAGGTCTGTTAAATCTTGTTCCGATACAGCAGGGCGAAATTAAATTTTTTGGACAGTCGTATCAAGCAGTAAAGGAACGTATTGGCTATGTTCCTCAGCGTGCAGATATAGATTGGGATTTTCCTGTAAGCGTCATTGAGGTTGTGCTAATGGGCTTGCATAAAACATTAAAATGGTATCAACGCTTTAACAGTCAGCATCATCACGTCGCTCGCTCTGCACTTGAGCAGGTTGGTATGGAAGCTTATATCAATCAACATATTAAGCAATTATCTGGTGGACAGCAGCAAAGAGTATTTTTAGCTCGAGCATTAGTAGAGCAGGCAGATTTATATATTCTAGATGAGCCCCTTGTTGGTATTGACAAAGTGACTGAAAAAATTATAATCCAGCAGCTCCATTTACTAAAAGAAGCAGGGAAAACAATACTCGTTGTACATCATGATTTGAATACGATAAAGCAATATTTCGATCATGTTATTTTGTTAAACCAAGAGCTGATTGCTTATGGTGAAGTAGAAACGACATTTACTCCTCATAATTTAAAACATACGTTTAAAGATACTCATGTTATAGTAGGTGAACCTTATGCTCATGCTTAGTAACATACACTGGGTTTTGTTATGTACGATTGCATTAGGGGCACTAAGTGGTACGGTGAGTGCACTAACGTATTGGAAAAATCAAAGCTTAATGAGTGATGCATTATCTCATGCTGTATTACCGGGAGTAGTGATTAGCTATATGCTTTCAGGTATTAAGCAGACGACATTTATGTTCATAGGAGCAGCGATAAGTGCGCTACTAGCTTCATACTTTATTACAGCAATTACTAAGCACTCTAAGTTAAAGGCGGATACAGCAATGGGCATTGTGCTCGCTACTTTTTTTAGTTTAGGCTTAGTTTTATTAACGGTAGTGAATAACATGCCAAATGGTCAGCAAAGTGGCATAAGCAGCTTTATATACGGTCAGGCTGCAACTTTGCTAAAGCAGGATATGCAACTAACTATTATGTTAGCTATCATCGTTATTAGCCTTATTTTATTTAGCTTAAAGCAATGGCGATTATTTTTATTTGATCCTCATTACGCGAGGCTACAAGGCTTAAATGTTAACCGTTTTGAACGACTATATTTATTTATCGTTGTTCTCACCATTGTTATAGGAATTAAGGCGGTTGGCATTATTTTAATGGCTGCCCTGCTTATTATTCCAGCAGCGGCGAGCAAATATTGGAGTACAACATTAGCTCAAACAATTATGCTGTCCTCCCTTATAGGGGCAAGCTCCTCAGCAATCGGGACTTGGATAAGCACCCAAGGCCATTTTATCCCAACAGGACCGATGATTGTTATTATGGCTAGCAGCATGTTTACTCTTTCCTTAATAAGTGCCAAATGTAAAGCTTGGCTTAGTCGGATTAATCTTAAAGGACTTAGCTGATAAGGAGGGCTTTTATGTATTTTACTTGGCTCATTATTGCAGCTATACTCGTTGCTATTTTATGTAGCTTTATAGGCTGCTTCTTAATATTACGCAAGCAAGCATTAATGGCTGATGCTATTAGTCATACAATTTTATTAGGAATCGTACTGGCCTTTCTTGTTTCATCCTCTTTAGATGGATTACCGATGCTCATCGGAGGTAGCATGGCAGGTGTATTTACTGCTGCTTTAACAGAATGGATAAGACATCGAGGTATAAAAAATGATGCGGCTATTGGTATTGTGTTTACAACCTTATTTGCTATTGCAGTTGTTATTATATCAGTAAAAACTAGTCATGTTCATATAGATGTTAATCATACGATAATGGGTGAAATGGCATTTATTCCATGGGAGCTTGTTTCTGTTTTTGGATTATTCGAGGCACCTAGAGCAGTCGTGCTACTTGTGATAGCTGCCATCGTCGTGTTTATAATATGCTTAGGCTTGTATGAGCGTTGGAAGGTTATTATGTTTGATGAGCAATACGCTCGAGTGATAGGGATAAATACGAGCGGGTATAACTATTTATTTATGCTTCTATTATCGCTGGTAGCAGTAGCTGCCTTTGATGCAGTAGGTTCAATTCTTGTCATTGCCTTACTCGTAACACCTGCTGCAGCAGCATATTTATGGACCAATAAGCTGTCTGTCATGCTTATATTAAGTACGATTATTGGCGCATGCTCCGCGTTAATAGGATTATTACTAGCTTGGCAATGGGATACTACGATGGCAGGTATGATTGCATTAGTAACGGGCATAATATTTACTGTTAGCTTTGTGCTAAACAAATTTAGACGTATAGCTTAATGAAAAAAGGTGAAATCATCTATGATTTCACCTTTTTAAATGCTTAGTGGTTTGATAGAGATCCCCTCTTCATCACAGTAAATTTATAAAGTCTGCAGGATAAAAATGGTTATATTCTGAATAATAATATAAAATAAATGTATAGGAGCGTGATAACAATGAAAGTAACATATTTAGGACATTCAGGTGTTATTCTTGAAGCAAACGGCAAAAAAATTGCGATTGACCCATTTATTTCAGGTAATCCTTTAGCAACCATAACTGTTGATCAAATCAAAGTTGATGCTGTTTTACTTACACATGGTCATGGCGATCATAGTGGAGATGCCGCTACTATTGCATTACAAAATGATTGTCCGATCATCGCTGTAGTGGAGCTCGCAGGCTTAATCGCTCCAACAGGTGCAAAAACAGTTGGTGTTAATACAGGCGGGACATATTATATCGGTGACATTAAGGTTAAATTTGTACAAGCCTTTCATAGCTCTTCGTATGAGGTTGAAGGATTTAGTGTTTATGCTGGACAGCCTCAAGGCATACTCGTTACGATGGACAATCAAACAGTATACCATATGGGAGACACAGCACTATTTTCAGATATTAAATTAATCGCTGAATTAAACAAAATTGATTTAGTGCTAATTCCTATCGGTGATCATTTTACTATGGGGCCTGAGGAAGCGTTATTAGCAGCTAAATGGTCGAGTGCAGGTACTGTTATGCCAATTCATTATAATACGTTCCCGCAAATCAAACAGGATGGTGCTGCTTTTGCTGCAAAAATAGAAGAACAGGGTCAAAATGCAATTGAGCTAAAACCTGGAGAATCATTTACATTATTAAGCTACTAGCTACTAGTAGCTATAAAAATAGGCTAAAAAACTCGCATTTAGCGAGTTTTTTTATTGTAGTGGCAAGCATATTACGTTATAATACTTATAATTCCGACAAGATTGATATGAATTAATACTAATACATTTGTTCAGCAGTACGTATTCGCATATAATAATAAATATGAGAATTGGAGGTAATCTGATGCAATTTATAAACGTAAATGATGTACAAACAAGGCTATCAGAATGGATTAATACTCCGTTATATATTCATTTGGAATTAACAACAGGCGCATACGCGTCTCATCACGATAAAAATGCTCATCCAGCAGCTAATTTTATTCGTAACGCCATTATTCAATATTCTACTGGCTCGATTCAGGGTGATGGCACTTTTCGTATTGGCTTAAAGCTTGAGCATGGTTGGGTATATGCTGAGGGCTTAACGCACTATGAAAAAAACAATAAAGAGCAGCTTATACTAGCAGGTATTAATAAAGAAGGCAAACTAGTTGTAGCACTACAGCTAAGTAAGCAGCCGTTTTAATAAAGGAGGAGAAGCAGATGACAGCACGTGTATTAGTTGTATTTCCCCATCCTGATGATGAAGCTTTTTCTTCCTCAGGTACTATCGCAAAGTTTATTGCAGAGGGAGCAACGGTGACTTATGCTTGCTTAACCTTAGGTGAAATGGGCAGAAATTTAGGTGTACCGCTAATCGCTAATCGCGAAACGCTACCCTCTATTCGTAAGCAGGAGTTATTAAATGCTGCTAAAGCAATAGGTATTCAAGATGTGAGATGTTTAGGCTATTTAGATAAAACAATTGAGTTTGAGCCTTTTGACAAAATTGATGAGCATATTGCCTCAATAATAGAGGAAGTAAAGCCTGAGCGTATTATTACTTTTTTACCTGGTTATAGTGTGCATCCTGATCATAATGCAACAGGAGCATCAGTTATCAGAGTTGTAGCGAAAATGGCAAAGGAGCAAAGACCAGAGGTTTGGTGTGTGGCATTTGCACATCATACTGTAGTCGATAATGGGGAGCCAGATGTTGTAATTAATATTGAGCCTTATTTATATAATAAGTATCAATCACTAGCCGCACACGCCAGTCAGGTGAATGTGAAAAAGATGTTCGGCGATTTTAAAAAGGATTACAAATCAATCGTTGAGAAATTTGGAACTGAGCATTTTTGGCGTTATCGTTTTGAGTAATAGACTAGCTGTTTGGGAGCAAAAAAATCGATGAATGAGACTATAACGATACAGGCAAGTAAATTTAATAATCAGCTTCATTATGAATGGGAAGCTAAGCTTATTGAGCAAAACGAGCATTTTGCCCTAATTTATTGTGAAGCGAATCGCACATTTATTCATCATTCTAAGAAGAAGCAATTTAAGATACCTTATCCATCATTGGAATGGTTTTATTTTGACCGTGGTTATACGATTGCGATTTCATTTAAGCCTGAAGGTCTTATGTATTATTGCAATATTACATTACCATCTAAGCTAAATAATCATGTTTTATCGTTTGTGGATTTAGATTTAGATTATGTAAAGGAAGCAAATGAAGAATGGAAAGTAGTAGATGAGGATGAGTTTATGATTCATCAAACAGTTTTTGGCTATCCCGAGCATATTATCAGCTATGCTTATCAATCGCTAGAGCAGCTACAGCAAGCCGTTAAAGAAATGGATGCTCCGTTTCATTTAACGCTGCCAGAGCTGCAAGAAAAGCTAGCATCAGTATGTATCCCTTAGATAAAAAACGAAAAGTCTGTTAACTAGCTAAGAGTTAACAGACTTTTTTTATTTTAGCTATCTGCTTCTACAGGTCTAATAACCTCTTCCTCTACTACCTGTTGCTTTTCTTCTAATTTTCTTAGCTCATCCTTAACGGTAATAGGGGCAAGCGGTACACCATAGCGATGTGCTGAGCGAATAATCATATGCCCTGATAATGGAGCGGTTAAAAATACAAAAGCAATCGCTAATAATAGACGGATACTTGATACACCATGTGTATAAAAAAAGTATATAAAAGCTGCAGATAATATTGTTAGAATGCCAAGTGTCGCACTTTTTGTAGAAGCATGTGCACGATTATAGATATCTGGTAAGCGAAGTAATCCAAACGTACTTAATAAATTCATAAACGTTCCAAACAATATTAGTAAAACAACTAGGAGCTCAATCATTTCTTTTACGTTCAATGACAACACCCCTTTCCATATATCTACTTAATGCCATTGTGCCTAAAAAGGCTAATATTCCGATAAGTAGAATGGTTTCCATATAAGCATGTGAGTCTAAATATATAGACAATAATGCTACAATACCGATAATCGTATATCCAATAGAATCGAGTGCTAGTATTCGATCATGGATAGAAGGTCCTTTTATAACACGATATAGCGTCAATAGAACCGAAATACTAAGAAACAGAAGTGCACCTAATATAATTTTATCAAACATTAGCGCATCACCTCGATTATTGCTTTTTCAAAACGACGCTTCGCTTTACGGATATTATTTTGATAATCATTAGAATCCATAGCGTGGATATACATCACCTTAGCTTTAGAATCAATTTCCATGACGACTGATCCAGGTGTAAGCGTAATTAGGCTAACAAGTATTGAGATTTC
>Ga0182742_1002983_pt1 | contig 17435 bp, 15 predicted proteins | sample eDN5th37CBELigMG_FD_128880 | JGI IMG/M metagenome (GOLD analysis project Ga0182742, IMG submission 128880) | Enriched Miracle-Growth compost microbial communities from Emeryville, California, USA - eDNA 5th pass 37_C BE-Lig MG (version 2)... ...
AAGAACGGGTTGCCCTCGCCGCGCCGCACGAGCTCGTCCACCAGGGAGGGCGGGGGCGGGATGCCGAGCACGGCGGCGGCGTGCACCGCCACGGCCGTGCGGTCGAGGCCGCCGAGGACGACCCGGCGGGCCATCGGCAGCCGGGCCAGTTCGGCTGCGCGGCGGCGCAGGGCGGGGTCCCGGGCCACCTCGTCGGTGCGGTAGGTGGCCACGAGGACCACCCGCTCGTCGGTGAGGTTGCGCGCCACGTACTCGAACACGTCCCAGGTGCCCGGGTCGCCCCAGTGGAGGTCCTCGAACCCCACCAAGGCGGGGCCGTCCTCGCCCAGCCGGCCGGCGAGCTCCAGGGTGAGGGCCACCACGTCGAGGGCGCGCCCGCCGTCGGCCTGCTGGAGGGCGGCCGCCAGGGCGTCGGCGCTGGGCTCGGCCGGGCCGACGCGCCGTTGCACCTGGCGCACCAGGTCCACGAGTGGCGCCAGGGGCAGCGCCTCGTGGCCCACGTGCACGCACCGACCGAGGAAGGCAGGTCGGCCCGCCCGCGCGCCGGCCTCCGCGACGAGGGTCGACTTGCCGATGCCGGGGTCGCCCGAGACCAGCACCACCGAGGGGGAGCCCTCGGCGGCGGCGGCGACGGCCGTGGCCAGCTCGGCCAGCTCCGGCTCACGGCCGACGACGGGGCGGGACATGGGACGCCCAGTATCGCCCCGGGGTCGGCGACCTGAGGATCTGAGGGGTGCCTCCCGATGTGCCGGGCCGGGCCTTAGGCGGAACGTGGGCACCGTCCCACCGAGCCGAAGGAGGCCCGCCATGCAGACCACCCTCACCGCCACCGTCTGCCAGAGGTTCGAGATCGCCGGCATGACCTGCCACCACTGCGAGCTGGCCGTGGCGGCGGAGCTGTCGGAGCTGGTCGGCGTCACGCAGGTGGTCGTGGACGCCGCCGCCGGCACCGCCATCGTCGAGTGCGTCGAGCCCCTCGACCGGGCGGCCGTGGCCGCCGCCGTCGCGGAGGCCGGCTACGAGCTCCGGCCCGCCTGATCATGGGCGCACCCCGCAAGCTCGCCCTCTACGCCGGGCTGCTCGGCGCCGTCCTGGCGGGCAGCGTCGCCGTCGGGTCGGCCGCCGAGCCGATCGGCCTGTCCAACGCCGAGCCCGAACCCGCCGAGCACCGCGGGGGGATGGACGGCGGCATGGTGCCCGGCCTGGCCGTCGCCGAGGACGGGCTTCGCCTCCTGCCCGAGACCGACACCGTGCCCGCCGGCCGGGAAGTGACGTACCGGTTCCGCGTCGACGACGAGGACGGCACCGTCGTGGCCTTCGACATCGAGCACACCAAGCCGATGCACCTGATCGTCGTGCGGCGCGACTTCGCCGGCTTCCACCACCTCCACCCGGAGATGGAAGCCGACGGCACGTGGGCCACGTCACTCACGCTGCCCGAGCCGGGCGCCTACCGCGCCTTCGCCGACTTCGTGGTCGACGGCGACAAGCACACGTTGGCCACCGACCTCTTCGTCGCCGGTGACTTCCGGCCCCAGCCGCTGCCCCCCGTCGCGCCGATCGCCGACGCCGGCGACGGCTACACCGTCGAGCTGCGCGGCGAGGCGGTGGCCGGGGAGGAGTCGGCGCTCGACTTCGTCGTCCGGCGTCACGGCGAGGTCGTGGGCGACATCGCCGAGTACCTGGGCGCACGCGGCCACCTGGTGGCCCTGCGCGACGGCGACCTCGCCTACCTCCACGTGCACGCCGACGAGGACCGCCTGCACTTCGAGGCCGACTTCCCGACGCCGGGCGCCTACCGCCTGTTCCTGCAGTTCCGCCACGACGGTGTGGTCCGCACGGCCGCCTTCACCGTCGACGCCGCCGAGGAGACCCGATGACCACCGCGCCCACGACGACGTCCGCCTCCTCCACCACCGTCGAGCTGCGGCTGGGCGGCATGACGTGCGCCTCGTGCGCGGCCCGCATCGAGAAGCGCCTCAACCGCCTGGACGGTGTCGAGGCGCAGGTGAACTACGCCACCGAGACCGCGACGGTCGTGGCCGATCCCGCCGTGACCGCCGACGCGCTGGTCGCGACCGTGGAGGCCATCGGCTACACGGCGACCGTCGTCGCGCCGGCCGGTCGCGACGCCGGCACGGCGCACGACGGCGGCGTGGCCCAGCCCGTCGACGAGCACGACGCCCGCCTGGAGGGCCTGCGCCAGCGGCTGGTCGCCTGCACCGTGCTGACCGTCCCCGTGCTGGTGCTGGCCATGGTGCCGCGCTTCCAGTTCGACAGCTGGCAGTGGCTCTCGCTCACCCTCGCCGCGCCGGTCGTGGTGTGGGGCGGCTGGCCCTTCCACAAGGCGGCCTGGGCCAACCTGCGCCACGGCGCCGCCACCATGGACACGCTCATCTCGCTGGGCACCCTGTCGGCCTTCGCCTGGTCGCTGTGGGCCCTGTTCCTGGGCGACGCCGGCGACCCCGCGATGCGCATGAGCTTCGACCTCACCCCGTCGCTCGGCTCTGGCACCGACGAGCTCTACCTCGAGGTGGCCTCGGTGGTGACCGTGTTCATCCTGGCCGGCCGCTGGTTCGAGGCGCGGGCCAAGCGCCGGGCCGGCGCGGCGCTGCGGGCGCTGCTGGAGCTCGGCGCCAAGGACGTGGCCGTGCTGCGCGACGGGACCGAGGTCCGGGTGCCCGTCGACCAGCTGGCCGTGGGCGAGGTGTTCGTGGTGCGACCGGGCGAGAAGGTCGCCACCGACGGGGTGGTGGAGGACGGCACCTCCGCCATCGACGCCTCGCTGCTCACCGGCGAGAGCGTGCCGGTGGAGGTCGGTCCGGGCGACGCGGTGGCGGGCGCGACCGTGAACGCCGGCGGGCGGCTCGTCGTGCGCGCCACCCGGGTCGGCGCCGACACCGCCCTGGCGCAGATCGCCCGCCTCGTCACCGAGGCGCAGCAGGGCAAGGCGCCCGTGCAGCGCCTGGCCGACCGCATCGCCGCCGTCTTCGTCCCGGTGGTGGTGGCGCTCGCAGTGGCCACGCTCGGGTTCTGGATCAGCAACGGCGCCGAGACGGCCAACGCCTTCACCGCCGCGGTGGCCGTGCTGATCATCGCCTGCCCGTGCGCGCTCGGGCTGGCCACCCCCACCGCGCTGCTGGTCGGGACGGGGCGCGGCGCGCAGCTTGGCATCCTCATCAAGGGCCCCGAGGTGCTCGAGTCCACCCGCCGCGTCGACACGATCGTGCTGGACAAGACCGGCACGGTCACCACGGGGCGCATGGCGCTCGTGGACGTGATCCCCGCCGAGGGGACGTCGCGCGGCGAGCTGCTGCGCCTCGTCGGGGCGCTGGAGGACGCGTCCGAGCACCCCATCGCCCGCGCCGTGGCCGATGCCGCCCGGGCCGACGCTGTGGCGGCCGGCTCCGGTGGGCTGCCTCCTGTGGAGGGCTTCGCCAACAGCCGGGGCCTCGGCGTGCAGGGCGTCGTCGAGGGCCACGGCGTCGTCGCCGGGCGGACCCGCTTCCTGGCCGACTGGGGGCTGCACCTGCCGCCCGCGCGCCAGGCCGCGGTGGACGATGCCGAGGCCCGCGGGCGCACGGCCGTCGCGGCCGGCTGGGACGGCGAGGTGCGCGGCGTGCTCGTCGTGGCCGACACCGTGAAGGCCTCCTCGGCCGAAGCGATCGCGTCGCTGCGGGCGCTCGGCCTGCGGCCCGTGCTGCTCACCGGCGACAACGAGCGGGTCGCCCGGGCCGTGGCCGCGCAGGTCGGCATCGACGACGTCGTCGCCGACGTCCTCCCCGAGGACAAGGTCGAGGTGGTGCGCGGCCTGCAGGCGGGTGGCGCGGTGGTCGCCATGGCGGGCGACGGCGTGAACGACGCGGCTGCGCTGGCCCAGGCCGACCTCGGCCTCGCCCTGGGCACCGGCACCGACGTGGCCATCGAAGCCTCCGACCTGACGCTGGTGCGGGGCGACCTGCGGGCGGCAGTCGACGCCATCCGCCTGTCGCGCCGGACCCTCGGCACCATCAAGGTCAACCTGTTCTGGGCCTTCGCCTACAACGTGGCCGCCCTCCCGCTGGCCGCCACCGGCTTCCTCAACCCGATGATCGCCGGCGCCGCCATGGCGCTGTCGAGCGTCTTCGTCGTCAGCAACAGCCTGCGCCTGCGGGGCTTCCAGTCCCACTCGAACCACTCGAACCACTCGAACCCTTCGGAGGAGGAGCACGTCCGATGACCGCCGCCGACATCACCGCTGTCCGCCATCCCCGCCGGGGCCGCCGTGTCCTGGCCCCGATCGCCGAGCGCATCGCCGCCGACCGGCGGGCCGCCCGCCAGGCCCACGCCGCCGGCGACGTGGCCGAGGCGTGGCGCCTGCTCGAGGAGACCCACATCCTCAGCCAGCCGTGGCCCTGGGGCCACATCCGGTCCCACGCCGACATGCTGTGGCTGGCGGTCCGGGGGCGCGACCGCCGCGAGCTCCTCGGCCAGCTGCTGCGGATCGCGGTGGCGGGTCCGGGCAGCGCGCTCGGCCGCTACCCGGCCGGCAACACGGGCCGGGCGCACGTGCCGGCGACGCAGCCCATGCCGATCCCCGACGAGCTGGCCGCGCTGCTGAGCTCGTCGTCGTGAGCACCCGGCCGTCGGGCGCTCATGCGCTGGTGACGGGCTCCACGGCCAGCGGGAAGCCCTGGCCCGCCAGGAGGTCGTCGAGCGCCTGTCGCGTGGTGGCGTCGAGCCGCCGGCCCGCCGCCGCCACGGCGGCACGCACCTGCGCCGGCGAGGTGACCCCCACGGGCACGGCGACCACGAGCGGGTCCGACAGCAGCCAGCCCAACGCCAGGTCGAGCACGCTCCGGCCCAGCTGCGCACGAGCGAAGCGGTCGAGCTCGGCGACGGCCTCCAGCGCGCCCGGGTGGAGCCACCGGGCGGCCCGGTGCGGCGTGGCCCGCGCCAGGCGGGACCCGGCCGGCCAGGGCGCGCCGGGGGCGTACTTGCCGGTGAGCACGCCGCCCTCGAGCGGGTGGAAGGGGGTGATCGCCACCCCGGCGCGTGCGCAGGCCTCCCGCAGCGCAGGTGAGCGCACGAGGAGGCTGTGGCGGAGCTGGCAGACGCGCAACGGCGTGCCTTCGTGCGCGGCCAGGGCCGCGAGCGGCGCGACCACGTCGGCCGGGTAGCCGCTGCAGCCGAGCTCGCCCACCAGCCCCTCCCGCACCAGGCCGGCCGCCGCGCCGACGGTGTCGGCCAGCGGCACCGCTGGGTCGTGGTGGTGCAGCTGGAGCACGTCGATCCGCTCGCGGCCGAGGCGCTGCAAGCTGGCGTGCACCGCCTCCCTGACCCACGTGGGGTGGCCGCCGCTGAGCCCGGGCCGGGCCGTGCCGGGCGCGCCCACCTTGGTGCCGACCACCGCGTCGGCCTGCCGGCGCCGAAGGGCGCGGCCGAGGAGCTCCTCGGCCAGACCTCCGCCCTCGACGTCGGCGGTGTCGAAGAACGTGATGCCGGCGTCGAGGGCGGCCCCCACCACCTCGTCGACGGCGCCGGGCCGCAGCGGCGCTCCGAACGTCTGGCAGCCGACGGCGACGGCCGACACCGTCAGGCTGCCGAGCTGGCGCTGCTCCACGCGGCGCAAGCTACCGGCGGCGGTCTCCGCGCGGTCGGGATAGATTCGCCCGTCAGCCGGACGACTCGCGGGGGGACGCGGTGGCCGGAGCGAACCACGAGCCCGTGGTCTACGACCCGTTCGACCCGGTCGTCCGGGCCGACCCGTACCCGACCTACGCCGCGCTGCGGCACGCGGACCCCGTACACCGACCCGGGAGCGAGCGACGGTTCTTCCTCAGCCGACTGGCCGACGGCCGGGCCGCCCTGCGCGACCCGCGGCTGGTGGTGGCCAACGGCGCGGCGGGCCGGCGCTCCGCCGACGTGCCGCCGTCGATGCTCACCACCGACGGCGCCGAGCACCGGAGGTTGCGGGCGGCGGTGGCACCCCTCCTGGCCGCGCCCCCGACGGGTGGTGCCGGCGCGGTCGCGCGCGCCTGTTCCGCCCTCCCCGCCGGGCCGGCGCAGCTCGACCTCCTCGACGTCGTGGCGCGGCCGCTCGCCCTCGCCACGCTCGTCGAGCTCTTCGCCGTCGGCGACGACGAGCTGCCCGCCTTCGATCGCGCGTGCCGGGACAGCGTCGCCTGCCTCGATCCCTTCGCCGGCCCGCTCACGGTGCAGATCGCCCGTCGGGCCGCTGCGGAGCTGGCCGCCTTCGCCGCATCCCGCCTCGGCGGCCGGGGCGGAGGACTGGTGGAGCGCCTGGTGGCCGACCGACGCGCCGGCCGGCACGACCTCGACGACGACGAGATCGTGGCCGCCGCCGTCGTGGTGCTCGCGGGCGCATACGGGCCGTTGGTGCACGGTCTCGGCAACGCCTTGCGACGTCACGCCGGCCGCCGATGCTGGCCGCTCGCGACCGACGACCCGCCCGCGGCGCGGCGCCGCGCCGCCGACGCCGTCCGGGTGGACTCGCCCATCCCCTTCTGCGCCCGCGTGGTGTCCGAGCCGATGGAGGCGGCGGGCACCTCATTCGAGCCGGGCGACGAGATCGTGGTCCTGCTCGCGTCGACGAACCACGACGAGCGGGCCTTCCCCGACAGCTGGGCCGCCCGCGCCGACCGGGCGGTCGACCCGCTGACGTTCGGAGCCGGGGCGCACCGTTGCCCGGGCGCCACGCTCGCCGTCCGAACCGTGTGGTCGGGCCTCGAGCGTTGCGCCGCGGCGTGGCGCAGCGTCGACGTCGACCCGTCGCCGCCCGTGCTGTCGGCGTCGGTGCCCCGTGGCGTGCGCACGCTGACCGCCGAGGTCCGGGCATGAACCGCCCCGCTCGCCGCGTCGGTCGCAAGCAGCGCACCCGGCTGGGGGGCCGCCGCCTCCGCCGCGGGGCGGAGGGCGACGAGGTCCGCGACCTGCAGACCATGCTGGCCCGCTTCGGCTACCTGCGCGGCGCCTACACCCCAGGTGTGCTCTGCGAGTGCACCGAGCGGGCCCTGCGTCGCTACCAGCGCTTCTTCCACCTGGAACCCGACGGCGTGGTCGGCGAGCAGACCCGCCGCGCGCTGGTGCGGCCCCGATGCGGCGTCCCCGACCTGTTCCCCATCAACGCGGCCGCCTCGGTGAGCGGGAACTACGAGCTCATCGGGTGCGCCTACACGCGCCGCCACCTCACCTACGCCATCCAGAACCACCCCGAGGACCTCTCACCGGGCGCCACGCAGGCCTCCCTGGCCACGGCCTTCGGGGTGTGGGCCGCGGTGGCGGACCTGCGGTTCGAGCAGGTGGGTCCGGATGATGCGGCGGACTTCGTGATCGGCTGGCACCTCGGCGACCACGGCGACGGGGAGCCCTTCGACGCGCTTGGCGGCCCCTCGTCGAACGTCGTCGGCCACGCCTTCTTCCCGCCGCCCTGCGGCGGGAGCTTCGCCGGGGCGCTGCACTTCGACGCCGCCGAGACGTGGACCACCGACACCTGGGGGGACGGCCTCCTCCTGCTGCAGGTGGCCATCCACGAGATCGGCCACCTCCTCGGCCTGAAGCACTCGCAGGAGGAGGCGTCGATCATGTTCCCCTCCTACGAGCCGGGGAAGCTCAGCCTGCACGCCGACGACGTCGCCGCCATCCAGGCGCTGTACGGCACCGGGGCGGCCCGCGCGCTGACCCTCGCGGGCGACGACGCCGGCCGCCTCGCGGGGACCGGCGACATCGCCGACTTCGTGGTGGCCGTGCCGAAGCAGCTCATCGTGTCCATCGAGGGACCGGCCGACGCCGACTTCGACGTGTACGTGCGCCGCGACCACCCGGTGGAGGAGGAGGCCTACGACTTCGGCGCCTGGACGATGTCGGCCAACGAGCGGTTGTCCTTCCCGATCGACGGCGCGGCCGAGAGCTACCACATCCGCGTGCACAGCTACACGGGCGGGGGCGACTTCACCATCCGCGTCGAGGGCAGCCGTTGAGCGCGCTGCAGCGGCGTCCGACGGCGGAGCTCCTGGAGCTGCTCCTGCTGGCCAGCCGGCTCTGGGCGGGGCACCGGCCGGTGGACCTGGACGAGATCGCGGAGCTGCGTCGCGAGGTCCTGTGCCGGCGCCACCGCACGTGGCTCGACGTCATCCCGGCCTACGCGGCCGTGGCTGCCGGCGCGGGCGTCGGGCCCGACGCCACGTTCGAGGCGCTGGCGCGCGAGCTCGTGCTCGACGTCGGCGTGTTCAAGTCGTACGACGGGACGCGTGTCGCGGCCGGCGCGCTCGACCACCTTGACGACTGGCTGGCGCAGGTGTCCGCCCTCGACCGGCCGCGCCACGAGCAGCCTGTCGAGGACCTCGCCGGGTGGATCGAGAGCCTGCGCCGCCAGGGTGTCGCGGTGGCGGTGTCGAGCGGCACCTCGGGGAAGGTCGCCTTCGTGCCTCGCGATGGTGAGACCCGCGCCGCGCTGTACCGCAACGGCCGCTTCTACGCCCACGCCACCGAGCTGCGGCAGGGTCGCGTCGCGTACGACTGCCTCGTGCTCGGGCCGCGCTCGCAGCAGGTGGGCGTGCTGGCCGCGGGGTACGGGCTGGCCTCGTCGGCGCGGCGCCAGCACTTCCTGACCGAGCGGCCCCTCGACATCGCCCGCCTCGAGCCCGGCCAGGGCGAGCGGTGGGCGGCCACGGTGCGGTCGAGCACCGACGAGGAGCTCGCGGCCGCGTCGTGGTTCCTGCGGCGTGCCGCAGCCGAGGCGGCGCCCTGCGTCGTGTTCGGGCCGCCCGCGACCTTGGCGGAGCTGTGCGGCTGGCTGCTGGCCCGCGACGGGCCGGTGCCCCTGCCGCCGGGGAGCCTGGTGCTCACCGGCGGCGGCTGGAAGGCCGAGGCCGCGCCCGAAGCCCCGCTCGACGAGCTGGTCGCCGCCGCGCTGGCCGTCCCCCCCGAGCGCCGCGTCGACTCCTATGGGGCCACGGAGCTGAACGTGGTCCTGTCCACCTGCACCGCCGGCCGGTACCACGTGCCGCCCCTCGTGGAGCTGGTGATCCTGGACAGCGAGCTCCGGCCGGTGGCGGAGCCGGAGGCCACCGGCCTCGTGGCCATCGGCGACCCCTTCACCGCCAGCTACTGCGGGTTCCTCGCGCCCGGCGACGTCGCGACGCGCACCACCACCGCCTGCCCCTGCGGGCTCACCGGGCCGTCGCTGGTCGGGGCCATCGCCCGCGCCCCCGGCTACGAGGCCAAGGGGTGTGCCGGCACGATCGCCAGGGCGCTGGCGTGACCGGCGTCGACGCGCTGGCCGACCTCGTCGCTCGGGACCGGCGCCTGGTGAGGCTCCCGGCGCTGGTGGCGGGCCGGTGGCGGGAACCACCGGCGCTCGACCCGGTGCTCCTCCACGAGGCCGTTGAGGCCGCGCGCCAGCCCGTCGAGCACCGCGGGTGGGGCCCCGCCGACGACGGCGCCGGCGACGAGTGGTACGAGCTGGACGACCTCTGGGTGGTGCGCCAGCCCGTGATCGGCGACGACTGCCGGGGCGGGCCGCAGGTCCGGTACCTGGTGACGCCCGCGCTCACGGGCGAGGAGCTGCTGGCCACGGTGGCCGCGCCGCGGCTGGAGGCGCTGTCGGCCTGCTCGGTGGGCGAGCTCCTCGACGTCGTCGCCGCCGTGCGGGCCCACGTGCGCGTGCACGCGGCCGACGCCGCTCGGGTGCTCGGTGCCCTGGGCGCAGGCCCGGGTGACGTGGCCGGAACGGCCCGTGCCGAGGCCGAAGCGGTCATCGGGCTGCTCGACCCGGCGGCTCTCGGCGAGGAGATCGACCGGGGCCTGCACGTCGGCGGCTGGCCGGGCCGTGCGCTGCTCGACGGTTGGCGCCCCCTCGACGTCGCGGTCGAGCGCGGCTTCACCGCCCAGCTCGACGCGCGTGCCGACGGCGCCCTGCCGCCGGCCGGCCACGCCCCCGCGGTGCGGGCCCTCGGCACGCGCCAGCTCCACATCACGTCGGCCAACGCGTTCGTCGTCCCGCTGGTGTCGCTGCTGCGGGCCTGGGCCACGAAGGGGGCGACGATCCTGAAGAGCCCGGTGCGAAACGCCGGTGTCGGGGCCGTCGTCGCCGCCGCGCTCACCGACGTCGCCCCTGCCCACGCCCTCACCGAGGCCACCTCGCTGGTGACGTGGCGGGGCGGCTCCGAGGCGGTGGAGGGGCCGCTCCTGGCCGCCGACGCCCTCGACCGGGTGGTGGTGTGGGGCGACGGCACCACGGTGGCCGACATCCGCCGCCGCGCCGCCGCCACCGAGGTGGTGGCCTTCGGGCCCAAGGTGTCGTTCTCGGTCATCGGCCGCGAGGCCGCCGACCTCGCCGCCGTGGCGCGGCTGGCGGCCATCGACGCGCTGGTGCACGACCAGGCCGCGTGCACCGCCTCGCTGGTGCACTACGTCGAGGGCGGCGCGGCGCGAGCCGAGCGCCACGCCCGGGAGCTGCAGGCGCAGCTGGCCCGTTGGGACCGGCTGCGCCCGCACCGGATGGCCGAGGCCGCCCACCACCAGCACCTCCGGCTGCGGCGAGGTGAGCTGGCCGTCGGCCGGTGGTTCCTCAACGCGGACGCGTCCGGCCGCACGACGTCGGCGGTGGTGGTCGCTCCGCACGCCGTCGACCTGCGCGCTCACCCCATGCACCGCGTCGTGGTGGTGCGGCCGGTGGCCGACGCCGCCGAGGTGATCCGCTTCTGCCACAGCGGCGTGTCGGCCGTCGGCGTGCACCCCGAGACGTTGCGGTTGCGGCTCCGGGATGCGCTGGCGGTGCGGGGGGTTTCGTCGGTGGTGCCCCTCGGCGAGGCGGAGCGCTCGTTCGCCGCGATGCCGCACGACGGCGCCCACGTGCTCAACCGGCTGGTTCGCTGGGCCACGGCGTGATCGCCGGCGGCGCCCCACCCACGACGGCGGCCACGAGGCCCGCCGCCGCATCGGGCCGTTCGAGGAGGGCGAGGTGGCCGCACCCGGCCGCGTGCACGACCGCGCCGCCCGCCAGCTGCGCGGCCACCGCCTCGCCGGCCCGGCGGGTGGCGGGCAGGTCGTGCTCGCCCACCACGACAGCGGCGGGGGTGGTCACCGCGGCGAACCGCCCGGCCGGCGCGCCCTGTGCCATGGCCCGCATCCCGTCGGGTGTGGCCTCGGCGAAGGGGTGCTCCGCGATGGCGGCGAGCACCAGGTCCCACGCCTCGCCGCGGTCGCGCAGGTGCACGAACACGGGCGCGGCCTGCCAGCGCGCGGCGAGCTCCGCCGGTGGCGCGCCGCCCGCCCGGACGGCGATGAGCTGCTGGTAGATGCGCTCCATCACCGCGTCGTGCGGCGTACCCGGGAGGCTGGGTGCTCCGAGCACCGCGGACCTGAAGTGATCCGGAGCGAGGGCGAGCACCTCGAGGGCCACCACACCGCCGTAGGACAGGCCCACCACGTGGTCGATGGCGAAGCGGCTGGCCACCTCCGCGAGCCGTTCGGCGCCCGCGTGGAGGTCGGCGGGCAGGCGCGCCGAGCGACCGTGGCCGGGGAGGTCGACGCCCACGTGGTACAGGTCGGGGAGGCGCTGCCACAGAGGCGCCCACACCCGGGTGTCCATCGCGTAGCCGTGGAGCCAGAGGACCTTCGCGCCGGGGCCCGGGCGCAGCGTCGCGGCCAGCCCGCCGCCCAGCTCCGCTCTCATGGCGGGCGCCGGCAACAGGTCGAGAACCCGGCCGGGCGGTGCGTCATGCCATGAAGCGCCGGCAGAAGGAGCGGAACCGGCGCACCGCTTCGTCGCCGGGGCCGTAGCGGTCCGCGGCCCACTCGTGCAGGTGCGTCCACACGGGCGTGTCCTGCTCGAACGCCTTGCGGCTGTCGGCCAGCAGCGCGGTCACCGTGGCCTGCGGAGGGGGCGACGCGCCCTCGCGGCGGGGGAGCGCCACGGCGACGCGCACCGTGCAGCCGCCGTCGGGGCGCGGGCTCGACCCGGTGATGACGATGCTCGGATCGTCGTCGTCGCCGATCTCCGACGCGACGAGCCACGGGCTGAAGACGTGCGCCCGGAAGTGGGTGTCGACGAGCTCCCCGTTCGGGCGGCGCGCCCGCTGCTGCCATGGGTTGAGCATGCGAGCGAAGAAGGTGGTCGTCACCACCAGGTGCCCGTCCGGCGCCGTGGCCACCTCGAGCTCGGGCCGGCGTTCCACCCCGTGGACGGACTGGAAGTGGTCGGCGTCGAAGGCGTTCTCGATGACGAAGGGTGCGCTCACGTCGATGTCGAGCACGAAGCCGGGCACCACCCAGTGCTCGCGGGCCAGCCTCGTGGCGAAGGCGCGGAAGCCGCTGTCCCTGTCGGGATCATCGGAGCCCACGAGGCAGAAGACGCAGCCGCCCACGTCGATCGACGGGTACTCGGGCACCGAGCTGCACGGGTCGTCGCCGCCGAGCGCCACCTCCCGCCCGTGGAACGCGCAGCGCACGCGGTCGGCGACGAGGGTGCCGCCGCGCGCCAGGTCCGCGCCGCGGTGCGGGCACACCGACGAGAACACGTGCACCCCGTCCGCACCGGCCACCAGCATGAGCGGCAACCCACCGACGGCGGCCGGATGGAGCGGACCGCCCATCTCGCGCCGCGAGCCGACGAAGTGCCAGCCGTGCAGACCGATCGCCCTGCGGCTCAGCTCCTCCGAGCCGTCCACCGTTGCATCATGACCGGCTCCGCCGCGCGGTGCCACTGGCGCGATGCGTGCGCTTCTCGTTGACACCCTGAGCACCCGGTCCTACCCTGCTCAGTGGGGGACACTTGGCGGGCGGCGCGGTGCGAGGCACGGCCGGCTCGGCGGACGAGAGGGGAACGGCCGTGGCTGAAGAGACCTCCAATCCCTACAAGGTCAAGAAGGTCGACACCGGCGAGCTCCGCCGCATCACACCCTTCCGGCCGGAGGGCGCGAGCCTCAACCCGATCCGCGACGCCAAGTTGCGGACGGTCGCCGACATGCAGCTGAGCAAGGAAGCCCTCGCCAGCGCGTCGCAGAAGATCCGCGACCTGACGGTGAGCGACCTCGAGGACCTGGCCAAGGAGATGGCCGGCGTGCCCTCGTACAACCCGAAGATCGCCGACATGACGGTCGAGGACATCCAGGACCTCGAGGGCCTCTTCTTCGAGTACAAGCGGGCGCGGATCGACATCCTCGAGCGCCAGCCGGAGCTGGTCCGGCCGGGCGGCGTGGGGCCGTTGGCCGACAACGTCGACTGTTGCTGCTGCACGCCGTGCTGCTGCTGCGCGGCTGTCGAGACCGACCCGTTCGCCCGCTGAGCTCGCGTCGCGAGCGGGCGGTCACGCGACCGTGCTGACGACGCGCGGCCGCCTCGCCGCCATCCCCGTCGACGCCGACCGCGTCGTCATCAAGTGCGGGTTGCGCGAGGTGGTCGTCACCTTCGACGGCGCCGAGGAGCTCGTGGCCACCGTGCTGCCGCTCCTCGACGGGACCCGCCGCCACGACGAGGTGGTGGCCGCGGTGCCGGGCCCACGGCGCGACCATGTCGAGCTCCTCCTCGCCGAGCTGCGCCGCCGCTCCATGCTGCTCGACGGGCCTGCACCCGAACGGGCGGCCGACGAGGACGACGCCGACGCGCTCACGGCTGCGTTCTACGCCGCGCTGGTCGCGCCTGACGCCGCAAGGGCCCTGCAGCAGGCGTCGGTGACGATGATCGGCCAGAACCTCGTCACCCGAGCGGCAGCCCGCAGCCTGCTCGAGTGCGGGCTGGGCCACCTGGTGCTCGTGACCGACCGCCTCCTCGACGACGACCTCGTCCCGGTGCGGTGGGCCAGCGAGAAGGCGCTCGACGTCGTGGTGCCCGACGTCCACGACCGCGTTGCCGTGCGCGACGAGCTGCGCGACCCCGACGTCGACGACGCCGCGGTGCTGGTGGCGGCCTCCGATTTCGGCCTCGCGAGCCGGCTGCTCGAGCTCAACCGAGCGGCTATCGCAGCCGGGACGCGCTACCTGCCCGCGTGGGTCGACCAGCTCGTCGGTCGCGTCGGACCGTTGGTGCATCCCGGTGAGACGGCGTGCCTGCGCTGCTACACCGTGCGCCGCGAGGCCAACGACCCCCGCCGCGACGTGACGCGACGCGTCGACGGCTTCCTGGCCGACGAACCGGCCGGGCGCGGCTTCGTCGGGCTCCTGCCTCCCGTCGCCGACGCCGTCGGCGCGCTGGTGGCCATCGAGGTGGTCAAGGCGGTGACGGGCATGGCCCCGCCCGACACGGCGGGACGGGCGCTGGACGTCAACCTCGTGTCGTACCGCGGCCACAGCCGCCGGGTGCTGAAGGTGCCACGGTGCCCCGACTGCAGCGAGGTGGTCCGCGTCGGCCCCCGCGTGCACACGACGGGTCCCCAGATCCCGTACAAGGAGGTGTGACGGTGGCGGCGTTCGCCGCCGGGCTCCCGTCGCCGGCCCGTCGGGTGGCCGGGCTCGACACCGCGGCGCGGCGCTCGCTCGACCGGCTCCTCGGGCTGTGGGACGACCTCGTGGATCCGGAGGTGGGGATCGTGCGCGAGGTCTACCCCCTCGGGGTCGACAACGACGAACCCGACTTCTTCCACTACCTCTCGGCGGCCAGCGACACCTCCGTGCTCACGGCGATGCGGAACTTCGCGCAGAACGGCGGGGTGTCGACGAACCCCTACGTCGCGATGGCCAAGGCGCTGGGGGAGGCCATCGAGCGCTACTGCGCCGCGCAGTTCCGCTACGACGAGCTCGTGGTCGCTCCCTACGGCGAGCTCGGCGCGCCGGCCACGCCGCCCGACAGCTACGCGCTGTACCGGGCCGACCAGTACGGGCCGGACCTCCCGTGGCAGCCCTTCACCGACACCACGCCGGTGGCCTGGACGCCGGCCACCGACGTGCTGTCCGGCGAGGAGGTGCTGGTCCCGGCGTGCATGGTCTACGCGCCCTACCACTACCTCGGCGAGGGGCGCGAGCAGCCGATCGTCCAGCCCATCTCCACCGGGCTGGCGGCCGGGTGCAGCCCGGCAGAGGCCACGCTGTCGGGCCTGTGCGAGGTGATCGAGCGTGACGCCTTCAGCATCTGCTGGCAGGCCCGACTGGCGCATCGGCGCATCAGCCGTGCGGGGCTCGACGCCGCGGCCGTCGACATGCTCGGGCGCTTCGAACGGGTGGGGGTCGACGTCGAGCTGCTCGACATCACCACCGACGTGGCGTGCCCGACCGTCATGTCGATCGCGCTGGGTCATGCGCCCACGTCACCTGCGCTGGCCATCGCCGCGGCCGCGCATCCCGATCCACGGATCGCGCTGACCAAGTGCGTGGAGGAGCTGGCCCACACCCGGAAGTTCGCGCGCCAGATCATGCAGTACGAACCTCCCATCGACCACGACCCCAGCGGTCGTTGGGAGCACGTGCAGGAGCAGCGGCACCACCTGCGCCTCCACTGCGACCGTGCCGCGGTGGCGCACTCGGCGTGGGCCTGGTCGTCGCCTACCTGGGTGCGCCTGGCGGACGTGGCCGGCATCGCGGCGGACAGCGACGGCGCCCTCGTCACCGCCCTGGCCGAGCGGCTCGCGGCGCTCGGCCACCGCTGCTACGTGGTCGACCTCACCACCAGCGACGTGGCTTCGCTCGGGCTGGCGGTGCACCGCGTCGTCGTGCCCGGGCTCCACCCCATGTTCATCGGCCACCCGAACCGGGCCCTCGGCGGCGAGCGGCTCTACGCGGTGCCGCCCCGCCTCGGCTTCTCGGCGCTGGCCCGCGATGGCGACGACAACCCGTTCCCCCATCCGTTCCCCTAGGAGGTACCGCGGTGCTCGACCGTGCCGAAGAGCAGCTCCTCGACGAGCACCCCGACGCGCTGTGGGAGCTGTTCCACGAGAACTCCAAGGCGTCGCGCTACGAACGCCACGCCGTCTCGGTGCTGTGGCCCTCCGATGCAGCGGTGGTGCGAGCCATGCAGCGCCTGCGGACCGTCAAGGCCTACGACGACCACCCCGCGCTGGCGCTGCCCACGGAGATCCCCGCCAGCCGTGGCGGCTTCGACGATCTCGTGCTCGGCCGCACGACCGCCCGGTCCTTCGACGGCGGCGGCATCGAGCTGGCCGCGCTGGCCAAGATCCTCCACTTCGCCTACGGCATCACGCGCGACAACGCCGGGACGGCCTACCCACGACCCTTCAGGGCCGTCCCGTCCGGCGGTGCGCTCTACCCGCTCGAGGTCTACGTGCACGCCAGGCGCGTCGACGGGCTCCGCCCGGGGCTCCACCACTTCGACCCCGAGCGCCACGTCCTGGTCCAGCTCCCCGAACCAGCGACGGACCTCGCCGCCTGCTTCATCCAGCCGGAGCTGCTCCTCGACTCAGCGGTGACGCTGCTGGTCACCGCCACCTTCTTCCGGTCGACCTTCAAGTACGGCGACCGCGGCTACCGCTTCGCCCTCCTCGAGGCCGGCCACCTGGCGCACAGCGCGCTGCTCACGGCGACCGACCTGGGCCTCGCCGCCGCGCCCATCGGCGGGTTCCTGGACCGCGACGTCGACCGGTACCTCGGCATCGACGGGGTCGACGAGTCGATCGTGTACGCCGTCCACGTCGGCACGTCCGACGAGGACGTGCTGGTCGAGCTCGACGCGCTGCCGGAGCACCAGCCATGAGCGCCACCTCCGTCGACAGGCTCGACCTCGCCGCGGTGGTCGCGCCGATGAGCGTGGAGGAGTTCGTCGCCGCGTGCTGGGAGCGCAGGCCGGTGCACCTCCGAGGTGATCCCGAGCGCTTCTCGGCCCTGTTCAGCAGCGCGGAGTTCGCCCGGGCGGTGTCTGGTCGCTCCGCCGACGAGATCTCGGTGCGCCTCAGCCTCGACAGCGTCCGAGACGAGGGCAACGTCGACGCCCACCGCGAGATCGAGGTCGGCGACATCGCCCGCTGCTACGAGGAAGGCGGCTCGATCTGCGTCGATCCCATCGACAACGTGCACCCGGGTCTGCGGGAGCTCGCGCTGCGGTTGCGTCGCCAGCTCGGGCACCTCGGGCACGTGTCGGTGAAGTCGTACCTGAGCTCCGACGGCTACGGCTTCAACCGCCACTTCGACGCCGGCGTCGTCACCTCGCTGCAGATCGAGGGCCGGAAGCGGTGGCGGTTCTCGAGCCGCCCCGCCGTCGTGAGCCCGACCAACGCCGGCTTCATGAGCGACGGCGAGGCCCGTTACATCGGGCGGGCCCCGGCCACGCTGGCTGACTGGGAGCGCGACGTGTGGGTCGGCGATCCCGCCGACGACATCGAGGTCGTCATGGAGCCGGGCGACGTGCTGTGCCTGCCCACCGGCACCTGGCACGAGGCCAAGGCCATTGGCGGGTCGTTGGCGGTCAACCTGTCGTTCCGGCCGCACGACACCTGGGGCCTGCTGCGGCACCGCATCGATGCCTGGGCCACGGCCGACGCCGTCCTGCGG
>Ga0182742_1002984_pt1 | contig 17425 bp, 12 predicted proteins | sample eDN5th37CBELigMG_FD_128880 | JGI IMG/M metagenome (GOLD analysis project Ga0182742, IMG submission 128880) | Enriched Miracle-Growth compost microbial communities from Emeryville, California, USA - eDNA 5th pass 37_C BE-Lig MG (version 2)... ...
GGTATACAAAAAAGTGGACAAGGTTTTATTTAATATCAATCATATCTGCAAAGACATTAATAGTATCGTTTTCATCCTTTTCTCTTAACTCCTTAATGAAGTGAGTATAGTAAGACTTTGTAGAATCTATGTAACCATGACCAAGTTTTTCGCTCACATAAGATATTGAAATGCCCTGGTAAAGCAATATGCTGGCATGTGTATGTCGCAAACCGTGTACAGATATAGCATCAATATTTAGTTTCTTTAGCATATTCCCTAAAGCTTTATTTACAGCGTTATTACATATTACTTTTTATTTCGATCTAGAATTAAAAAACTAAATTATATTTATTATTAGGTAGCCACCCATAAAGACAGATATAGAGTTGACAAAATCTACGCTAAGAGAATTAATAGATTCTCTTAAAAGCATAAAAAATTGATAATGTAAGATATTTAAAATAAGTTGAATATTGGAGGTACATTAATATGAAATTAAAAAACTCGTAGCAGTATCCGTACTAACTCTAGCTCTATCAATTCCTCAAATCTCGTTTACAAGCTTTTTTATATGTATCAAATTTAGGTAGGTTAAAATTTTCAGGTTTGTGAGATAATCACTTAACTTCTATTAAATTACTCTCACCTTTATTAAAGATTTCTGTAGTAACGATATTATTATTGTAATCATTATCTAGACTAATAGAGATTGATAGAGATTCAATTTGGTTTAGATCGACTTCGTTGATTTCTCTAATTTGAAAAGTTTCAAATAACCCTACGCTTGGCAAAATAGAATACTTATATGACTCGTATATCTTTCCGTTATTATCTTTCAATGTAATATTAAACAGCTTATCTACAGCATTGTAATTCCACTTCTTATACCATCTAAATTTATTAGTGTTATGTAGATACTTAATATTGTATTCCAATTTCCTTATATTTACTAAATAAATTATATAATTGGAACAACGTAATTAGTAATTCATATATAATAGATACAATTAAGCGACCTACATAGATAGGTCGTTTAATTACTAATACAAATACAGTTTAATATCCAAGACCATTACCGGGTCCATGTTTCCAAAGTCCATAATGACTAACATTCATGTCATAAACATTTGCAATCTTTTGAGTCAATGTAGCAGCATGAGCAGCGAAGGTGGTGGGAATATAGATAAAACTATTTATGAAATTGAAAAGAGAATTTCAAACGGAATCCCAAAATATAATCCTGACAAAATTGAGTTTAATTTAGTAGAGAATTCTATATCGCTACAAACACCAACAGGCGAGAAACAGTTACTGCATAAATTTTAATTGTAAAAAGCATCCAATAGGGTGCTTTTTTTTTCTAAAAAGAATGGGCGAGTGAATATATTGGATAAACAATATTTAGTTTGGGGAAGTATTGGGAAGTACCTGCTTTTAAATTTTTATATGGAACAAGTGATACTGTGAAATACTTAATTGCTTCTTTATTTTCATGTATCTTGTTGAATTGGTTAAGTGGTGTAAGAGCGTCAGGAAGAGATTCGTCATATGCTAGTCGATATGGAATTGATGGGATTTTTAGATCTATATTTATATAGGCCATCCTTGTTGTAACTACCAGTGGAACAAACTCAAAGAAAACGTCCAGCAGCTATAAGCTATTATAAAAAAAGAAACTATAAATATGTAGAGTAAAGAAACGGAATATATATTAGTTAATTGTATGGAAAAAATCGGATTAATGAAAAATTTTAATAAGTACGCTGTTGCAACCATATATGATATTAATTCAATGGATTAAAAAAAGCTGTCTAATAAAGATTAGACAGCTTTTTTAATGATAATATATAAACCTTACTTATTTATATAGCTTGAATTGTCCTACTAGAGTTTGCAATTCCTCTGCCATACCAGCTAAAGCTCCAGCTGAGGAAGCAATCTCCTCCATTGAAGCTAAAGTTTGCTGAGCTGCGGCAGCTACATTTTGAGTTGATGAGGATGCTTCTACTGAAACGGATGAAACCTCTTGAAGTGCTTCAACCATCATGCCAGACTCTTTTGTAATATACTCTGATTGTTCAGAAACAGTATCAATTTGCTCAGAGATATGAACGATCGCCTGACGAATATCTTCAAATCTTTCACCAGTTTGGTGAATAATGCGTATTCCGTCTTCCGTATCAGTTGCTGCAATCTGAACAGAGGATACGACTTTGCTTACTTCATTTTGGATAGTGGAGATAAGTCCTTCAATTTGTTTAGTCGCTTCTTCTGACTGTACTGCAAGCTTACGTACCTCGTCAGCGACAACAGCAAACCCGCGACCTTGTTCACCAGCTCGAGCAGCCTCTATAGCTGCATTTAAAGCTAATAGATTAGTTTGGCCAGAAATATCCTTAATTACACTGACAATATTACCGATTTCCGCTGAGCGATCACCAAGATTTTGAATGTTAGAGGATAGTGAAGTCACATTTTTTTGAATAGAGTTCATCTGTGAAACTGCAGATTGTACAGTTTGACCTCCTAATTCTGAATGGTTGGTTGCTACTGAAGCCGTATCTTTTAATGCACTTACACTTGTAACGATGGTTTGTGAGCGCTGTGCTAAATCTGTACTTGTTTCTAGTGATTCATTTAGCTGGTTAACCTGCTTCTCTGCACCCTCGGCCATTTCCTGAGCATGAATGGATACTTGCTCTGTAGCCTTTGAAGTCTGCTCTGAGCTTGCGTTTAGCTCCTCTGAAGAGGCTGCGACCTGGTTAGAAGTCTCAATCGTGCTTGATAATATGGAACGAATGGAGTCTATCATTTGGTTAAAGCTATTGCTTAGCTCACCGAATTCATCCTTAGACTTATAGGAGATATGTTCTGTTAGATCACCTTCGCTTATTTTTTTCGTTGCCTTTAATAATGCATTTAATGGCTTAATAATAGATCGTAGTACTAAATAGGTTAAAGCAATACCTATAATAATTGCTAAAATAAGCACATTTAGCATTGTATTTAAAATAGGAGAAGCAGCCTCGGTAAATTCGGTTGTCTCAAACGTACCAGCTAGCTTCCAACCCGTAAGTGAGTTAGTGACAAATATGATTTCTCTATTGCTGTCCTCTTGCTTGTCTTCAAAATAACCTTCCGTTTCAGCAAACAGCTTCGTTAAAGCTTCATTTTCAGCAGCTTGCGAGCCAGCTTCCTCTTCAGGATGATACAGATAGTTTTTTTCTGCGTCTATAATATACGCATAACCATTGTTACCAATTGTTATCGTTTGGGCAATTTGTTCAATTTGCTCTAAATCTACGTTAGCTGCAACTACTCCAATACCATCAGATGTTGTTTTAGCTACTGTAATAACAAGTGTATTCGTTGCATTGGATACATAGGGAGACGTCACGATGACTTCCCCTTTATTTTCCATCGCAGCGATATACCAAGGTCTAACTCTCGGATCAAACTCTGGTGGATTTAACTGAGTAGATGGAGAGTTTATATAAACTCCGTCCTCTGTACCAATATAAGCTAATGATACCTCTGGGTGACTCCCTTTATAAGTATCCAACGTTTTTGATGCTTCTAAGCTTACACCCACATTTGAGCCTTGCTCAACTTCAACCATACTTCCGTTTAATGTTTGAGCCAACGTATCGACTTCCTGTTGCTTTGCTAAAATAAATTGATTGATGACATCATCTAGCAAACTGACACTAGTGGTAGCTTTATCCAGCATTTGCTGCTGCACTTGTTTAGCTGCTTTTTGATAGGAAAAGGTACCAATTAGTATACTTGGAACTAGTAAGATGATTAAAAAGGTAATCAATAATCTCCATTTTACTGATCCAATTTTGCTCCAACTAGATTTAGCTTTGAATGTTCTTTCTTCTTTGCCCATTTTAATTCTTCCCTTCTCTATGATGCTATATAGTTTGTGTGGTTGGGCTAGCGGCAATGATTTTTATTTAGCAAATAACCCCTGTAAAGTTTATCGGATATTTAGCTCTTAAAATGTATATTAAATATGGGATGAAGTAAGCGACTATTATAGCTATAAGTTACGATGATGACTAAGTTTAGGTATGACTTCCTCTAGGTGCTATTTCAATTATATGATATAATGTATTCTTTACTTTCGAGGTAAAGCATCAGGGGGTGGTCAAGGTGAGAGAACGTGACAGTTACTTTGACAATTTAAAGTTTGTATTAATATTTTTGGTCGTTTTAGGTCATATCATTGAACCATATCTAAATAATATACACATCATGAAAACATTATATTTGTGGCTATATTCGTTTCATATGCCATTATTTGTTTTTGTAGCAGGCTATTTCTCCAAAAGTATAAATAGTCCTCATTATTCAAGCAAGCTATTTCAGCATATTGTTTTTCCATATTTCATTTTTGAAACACTCTACAGCATATTTGACTATGTTGTAAATAAAAGAGAGATACTAGACTATTCGTATTTTACTCCTTACTGGATTTTATGGTTTTTGTTTAGCCTGATGATATGGAAAGTCACATTGCCTTACATTATTAAGTTTAAATATGCATTAATATTCTCGGTTATATTATCAGTTATGATTGGCTATGCGTCTGATGCAGGCTATTATGCAAGTGTTTCTAGAACCATTGTTTTTTATCCTTTTTTCTTAGCAGGATACTATTTTGATAAACAAGTACTAGTCAAATTAAAAGCCGTTTACTATAAACTAATAGCTTCATTCATAGTGTCGTTAACGTTTGCTGGCTATTATATCCTGAGCACCAAAATCAATGAAAAATGGTTTTATGGCGCATCTCCTTATAAAGCAATAGGCTATGAAGCATGGTACGCTGGTGCCTTTCGCTTAGGATTGATTGTTTTAGCGTGTATAGTTGGGTTTAGTATATTATTGCTAATACCTAAAAAAAGGATTGCTTTATTGACGGATTTAGGTAAAAACACGATGTATGTGTATTTATTACATCCATTTATTATAAGTTATCTTTCTACTACATCATTTTTTAGTTTCTTTAATACACCGTTGAAAAAGCTATTATTAGTACTCTTTGCTTTAGTTATTACGATGCTTTTAGCTTCAAATATGACAAAAGCCATATTTCAGTTTTTGGTTAATCCGGCCTTAATATATAAAAAGTACAGAGAAAATAATAATGCTAGTATTACTAAGAGTACCTAAGGGTGCTCTTTTTTTGTTTATGTAGAGAAGACTAAAATGTGCGTTTTAAAATGTTCATATTGTTGTAAAAACTACGGCAAAAATTCAGGTTTGTGTGTGAAAAATATCACATTATTATTTGGAAATTCAATTAAAATATGAAATGAAAATAAGGAGGGGATAAATTTGGATACATTAGATTTATCGAGATGGCAATTTGCCATTACTACAGTGTATCACTATTTATTTGTACCGCTTTCTGTAGGTCTAGCTTATTTAATTGCGGTACTACAAACGATTTATGTTATTAAAGGCGATGAGAAGTACAAGCAGCTGACTAAGTTTTGGGGCACAATGTTTTTACTCAACTTTGCTGTTGGTGTTGTAACGGGGATTATACAAGAATTCCAATTTGGTATGAACTGGGCTGATTACTCCCGTTTCGTAGGAGCAGTCTTTGGTGGTCCACTAGCAGTTGAGGCATTAGTTTCGTTCTTCTTAGAATCTACATTTTTAGGGATATGGATTTTTGGTTGGGATCGTCTTCCGAAGAAAATCCATTTGTTATGTATTTGGTTAGTTGCAATTGCTGCAACACTATCTGCGCTATGGATTTTGTCAGCTAACTCATTTATGCAAAATCCAGTAGGCTATGAGATTGTTAATGGACGTGCAGAAATGACAGATTTCTTTGCATTGCTAGGAAATGAAAAGCTATGGAATGCTTTCCCTCACGTTATCTATGGTGCACTTGCTACTGGGGCATTTTTCATGGTCGGTATTTCTGCGTATAAAATTTTACGAAAGCAACAGGTGGAGTTTTTTAAATCTTCATTTACTTTAGGTATTATTGTCGCTTTAATATCAAGCGTTTTGACTGCTACTGCAGGTCATAGTCAAGCACAATATTTGGTTGAGAAACAACCAATGAAAATGGCAGCAGCGGAGGCTTTATGGGAAACAAGTCCAGAAAATGCACCATTATCAATTTTTGCAGTTATTGATACTGAAAATAAAGAAAACAAATTCAATATTGAAATTCCTTATTTGTTAAGTGTGATGTCCTATAACAAACTATCAGGTAGCTTAACTGGGATGAATGAGTTACAGCAGCAAAGTGTTGAGCAATATGGTGAAGGTGACTATATCCCACCAGTTAAAACAACCTATTGGAGCTTTAGAATTATGGTGTACGCAGGTGTGCTGATGATTGTACTTGCACTTGTAGGAACATTGCTCATGGTAAAAAATAAGCTTGAAAGTAATAAGTGGAGATTTTTCTTGAAATGGTTACTTCCAGCTGTTTTCTTACCATATATTGCAAACTCTGCGGGCTGGATTATGGCAGAGGTTGGACGTCAGCCTTGGATTGTTAACGGCTTACAAAAAACAGAAGCTGGGGTTTCACCACTTGTAACACCAGGGACAGTATTAACTAGCTTAATAGGCTTTACTGTTGTCTATGGCATTCTTATGGCCGTATTTATTTATCTTGTCCTAAACACGACTAAAAAAGGCGTGCAAGATGATAGTCATGAGATTCATGCTAAACCAAAGGATAAGGACATTGAATTTTCTGCAATATAGAAGGCTAAGTGTACTGAGAATTAAGGAGGGATTATAGCGTTATGGAACTAGAAGTATTGTGGTTTGCTTTAATTGCCATCCTCTTTGTCGGTTTCTTCTTTTTAGAAGGGTTTGACTTTGGAGTTGGCATGCTAGCCAAATTTTTAGGAAAAAATGACACAGAACGACGCGTTGTTATCAATACAATTGGTCCATTTTGGGATGGTAATGAGGTATGGTTAATTACTGCTGGTGGTGCTATGTTTGCAGCATTTCCAAACTGGTATGCATCACTATTTAGCGGCTTTTATATGGCATTATTTCTAATGCTACTAGCTTTAATTGGTAGAGGGGTAGCTTTTGAATTCCGTAGCAAGCTTACTAGTCAAAAATGGCGTGATATATGGGATTGGGTTATTTTCTTTGGTAGCTTACTACCACCATTATTATGGGGTGTTGCACTTGCGAACCTTATGCGCGGTGTACCAATTGATGCTAATCAAAATTTCGTAGGAAGCTTCTGGGATTTGATCTCAGTATATTCAGTGTTTGCTGGTCTTTCTATGGTGCTATTATTCCTGCTACATGGAGCATTATTTTTATCACTTAAAACAACAGATGTTATAAAAGAGCGTGCCGAGAAATTTGCTATGAGGATTGGTAAATGGACGAGTATCGTCATGCTTATCTTCGTTGTATTAAGCTATTTTGAAACAGATATGTTTACAGGAAAAGGGATTAACCCTGGTACTGTACCGATTTTAGCTGGTTTATGTTTACTATCCGTACATTTCTTTGTTAAGGCTGGTCATACCGGATGGGGCTTTATTATGACAGGTGCAACAATTGTATTGTCAACGATAACAGTATTTATTTGTTTATTCCCTAATGTCATGATTTCTTCATTAAACCCTGATTGGTCATTAACAATTTACAATACGGCGTCCAATACGTACACCTTAAAAGTTATGACGATTGTGGCTTTAACCTTTGTTCCTATCGTAATTGCTTATCAGTGCTGGAACTATTGGGTATTCCGCAAACGCATAACAGTAAAAGATCATTTAGATTATTAAGTTTAGGATGTATATTACCACAGTCTTGCATAGGATGTGGATATAATAACACGTCCTATGCATGCAGAGGTGATGCTTTATGATAAAACGATTACTACAACAAATTAATCAAAGTCGAAAATTACTAGCTATATCTATTATGTTTGGCTGTTTCGGTGGGCTTGTGCTTATTGCTGAGGCTTACTATATAGCAAGCATTGTTGATGATGTGTTTATGCAGGGCTTTGGTTTTGCAGAAGTAAAGCTTCTGATTGCCATTTTACTAGGTATTATTATTTTTAGAGGCATGATTCAAGTTATTAGTGAATATATGGCTTCTAAATTAGCACAGCAAATTAAAGGTGAGCTTCGTCTAAGGCTTATTGGTAAGCTTGGAAAGCTTGGTCCGCAATACAATAAAACTGAAAAAAGTGGAGAGCTTGCCTCAACCGTTTATGAGGGCGTTGAGCAGCTAGAAAATTATTTAGCAAAATATGTCCCACAAATTGCATTATCTATGTTTATTCCCTTTGCTGTATTTGTGGTCGTTTTAAGATTTGATCTATTTTCGGCAATAGTATATGGTGTCACATTACCATTACTTATTGTTTTTATGATATTGATTGGAAAATATACGAAGCATCGGACTGATAAGCAATATAAGCTGCTCGGTCGCTTAGGCGGACATTTCCAAGAAATACTACGTGGTATGGAAACGTTAAAAATGTTCAATCGCTCTAAAGATCAGTATGATAATATTGCTAAAATTAGCGAAGAGCATCGTAAATCAACTATGGCTACGTTACGATTAGCCTTTTTGAGTGCTTTCGTAATGGAATTGTTTTCTACGATAAGTACAGCCATTGTAGCTGTATTTTTAGGATTAAGATTAATCGAAGGCGAGATGCAGTTTTATGATGCCTTTCTTATTTTATTGCTAACACCAGAATTTTACGCTCCTATACGTGCTTTAGGTACACAATTTCACTCTGGAATGAATGGGGCTTCTGCAGCTACTCGTATATTTGAAATTTTAGATACAAAGGAGCAAGGTGTTGTTGAGCAGGCACAAGCGGTAAAATGGTCAGAGGCATGTCAAGAAGAGCAAGGAGTTAAAATAAACTTTAATGCTGTTTCAGTATGCTATGAGGGTTACGATAAACCTGCACTTGATCATATAAACTTTGAAATAAAGCCAGGCCAAAAGCTTGCAATTGTAGGCAGTACTGGTGCAGGGAAATCTACGATATTAGATATCGTGCAAGGTTTTTTAACCCCATCAGCTGGTCAGGTTTATATAAATGATATAGCTTTAAATAAGCTATCGATTGACGACTGGCGTAAGCAAATAGCGGTAGTCTCTCAACAGTCTTATTTATTTCATGGCACAATTAGAGAAAATTTAGTCGGAAACGACAATGAGAATATGACTGATGCACATATTTGGCAAGCTTTGAAATGGGCTGGTGCTGAAGATTTCATCCGTGCATTACCTGAAGGAATAGATACAGTTCTTAGCGATCAAATTCAGCTTTCTGGAGGTCAAATTAAACGTCTAGCTTTGACTAGAGCGTATTTGCGCAAAGACGTTAAGCTTGTACTGCTTGATGAGGCAACTACGAGTTTAGATATTTACCACGAGCGAATAATAAATGCACACTTAAAGCACTATTTGCAGCATAAAACCTCTATTATTGTAACACATCAGCTTGATTGGATAGAGGATGCAGACTATGTGCTCGTGCTAAAGGAAGGTCGTATCGTAGAAAGTGGTAACCCAGATGAGCTTGCCAACGAAAATGGCTTGTTTAGTAAAATGCTAAAAGCAAATAGCTGGAGGGAAAACGATAGTCAGGCTAAGCAAGACATTGCGGTAGACTTTGTTTCAGGTGAACAGTCATCTATCTATATAAACGAATCTCAAAAAAATCACGAGCAAAACAAATTAAGCAGACAAGAACAGCTTTTCAAATCACAGCTATTTGATAAGCAGAGCTCACTGTCCTTTATTCAATTACTATTTGCTTATAAAAAGCTATTAACATTTTTTAGTAAGCATAAATTTCAGGTTGCACTAGCACTACTACTTTCATTTTTAACGATAGCAGCTAATATAGGGCTAATGGGGACATCAGGCTATTTAATTGCCAAATCAGCATTAAGACCAGAAAATATTTTGATGGTTTATATCCCTGTTGTTGGTGTGCGTTTCTTTGGTATTTCAAGAGGGGTATTTCGTTATCTTGAACGATTAGCTTCTCATAATGTCACGTTTAAAACATTACATGATATGCGCTTATGGCTATATAAAAAAATTGAACCACGTGGTATGACGCTTCTAAAAGATAATCGTGGTGGTCAAATTTTAGGAACGGTAATAAGCGATATTGAACAGCTTCAATTTTTCTTTTTACGTCTATTTTCACCATTTTTTGTGTATCTCTTAATCGTAGTAGGTAGTATTGTCGGCATGGCCTTTATTCATCCTAGATTATCACTAGTCCTACTTTGTATGCTGCTGATAGCTGGTTTACTGATACCTTATCGAAACTACGCTATGTCAAAGCGTAACAGTACAAAAATGGTTAATTTACGTATAAAGCTATATGAACAAACGCTTGATATGCTAAGAGGGGTTGGTACGCTTCAGCAAAATGGCTGGTATAAGCACAGTGAGCAGCAATTCGCTCATACACAACGACAATTAAGCGCGATCCAGCTTAAGGAGCATTTTCACACTGCCTATCATAATGGCTTAATGACAATTTCTACTCATTTAGGCATGTGGTTACTACTTGTTATAAGCATTCCATTAATAAGAGATGGTAGTGTAGCACCCTATATGCTACCTGCCATACTTATGATGACACTAGCTTGCTTTGAAGGAGCTGCACCAATGCCACAAGCCTTTCAAGCAAGTGTACCTGTTGCTAAATCTGCCTATCACTTATTTCAGCTTGCTGAGCAATCCAATGAACAGGCCGGTTCAGAAGATGAGTCTGGTCAAAAGCAAGCAGTTCAATCTAACCAAAATAGTGCTACACAGCAAGCAGCAACATGGAGCTGCAAGTTAGAAGCGGTAGGTTTTAAATACGAGGATAGCGAGGCTCTAGCACTTAAAGATATTCATTTATCATTATCGACAGGGAAAAAGGTAGCTATTGTTGGAGAAAGTGGAGCGGGTAAAAGTACACTTATTCAAGCGCTGCTGAAGCTACGTCCTATAACGACAGGCAGCTATATGATAAATGATGAAAATGTCATTAAGATGGACGAGGCAAAGGTAAGGGAGCATTTTTCTGTTGTGTCACAACATGTGCAGCTCTTTAATGCAACTGTGCTAGATAACTTAAGGCTAGGAAAAAAACTAGCTTCACTTGATGAGGTAAGAACGGCTGCTAAGCTCGCTGAAATAGATGACTTTATTATGAATCTACCTCATGGCTATTACACGATGATTGGTGAATATGGGGCAACTTTGTCTGGTGGTCAAAGACAACGTTTTGCTTTAGCTAGAGCACTTATACAAGGTCATGCGGCGTTGTTATTTGATGAACCGTCAACTGGCCTAGATCGATTAACTGAGCAAGCGTTCCTTAAAAATATTCGTCATATTGAACGTCAGCATGCCGTATTGTGGATTACTCATCGCTTACAGCAAGTAGTAGAAATGGATGAAATAATAGTTTTAAATAAAGGTCAAATGGTTGAGCGAGGCACTCATGAGCAGCTACTAGCATTAAAGGGACTGTACTGGAGAATGTGGTGTCTTGAACGTGCTCAAGACTGGCAATCAGTAGTATAAATCTAAATAGACTCATAGTATAATAATAAAGCTCCTTGGTTAGTTATCTAATCAAGGAGCATTTGTTTTTTAGCCTTGGTTAATGAAAAAAGTAAAAGAATGCTAAGCATGAACAAAATTGAAAGCACTTACATTTAAGGTTTCGTAAAGATAAGAAATAAAAGTAATGAAGTGTAAATATACTGATTACCTCACTTAATTTACAATTTTAGGTAAGGAAGACAAGTGAATTAAAATGAGAAAGGGGTAAAGTTAATGAGCTTAAAATCAAAATTAGTATTGCTGCTCGCTCTAATTATGATAGCTACAGGAGTATTATCTGCATGCAGTTCAACGTCTACAAATAATAATCCACCACCACCAACTCAAAGCAACACAACTAACAATAATAACAACGAGGATTCAACGCAAAATACAGGAGTTGCAGATCCATTTGGAAAATATGAAACACCGCTCACGATTCATTTCGCACGAGATGTTGATAACGATATGCAGGATAATATAATTCCAAAAACACCAGGAGAGACGGTTGAAGACAACCGATGGTTGAAAGCGTATTCAGAGAAATTAGGTATTAATGTTGTGTATGATTGGACAGTTAGCACGGGAGATGCTTATACGCAGAAAATGAATGTAACTTTAACTTCGGGAGATTTACCGGATATGCTTCGCGTTACACCTGCACAAATGAAGCAATTAGCTGAAGCAGACTTAATTGAAGATTTAACCCCATACTGGGAGCAATACGCATCAGACGATTTAAAAGAGCTGTATACAGAGCAAGGACCAGCTGTAATCAATTCAGCTTCAGTAAATGGCAAAATATATGGTGTTGGAACAGGTAGTGTTTATGGAGATGGCGTATATTTATGGTTACGTAAGGATTGGCTTGAAAAGCTTCAAATACCAGAGCCCACTACTATGCAGGATTTATTAAAAATAGCTGAAGCTTTCACTACTCAAGATCCTGATGGAAATAATGTCAATGATACGTATGGATTAGCTTTAACAAAAGATCTCTATGGAGGAGCGATGGGGCTTGATGGCTTCTTTGCAGGCTTCCATGCTTATCCTAATATGTGGATTGATGATGGTCAAGGCAATCTGGTTTGGGGAAGTACATTACCAGAGGTAAAAGAAGCGTTAAAGACATTATCTGAGATGTATAAAACTGGGCAATTGGATAAAGAGTTTGGCGTTAAGGATGGTGGAAAAGTAGCAGAAACGATTGCTGCAGGCAAAATAGGCATTGATTTCGGTGCACAGTGGAATCCTATGTATCCTTTAATTAGTAACTACCAAAACGATCCGAATGCAAACTGGATAGGCTATTCTCTTGTATCGATTGATAATCAACCAGCTCTATCTCCTCAGCGCTTTGGAGTAGAAGGCTTTTGGGTAGTAAGAAAGGGATACTCTAATCCTGAAGCATTAATCAAAATGTTTAACTTGCATGTAGAGCTAAACTGGGGTGAATCAGGAGACTTTGATTACTATTATATGCCTGCAGCTAATGATAGTGTTGGTGTTTGGAAATATTCACCTGTACAGCCAGCATCAGCATTTAAAAATATTCGAGCATTCCAAGAAATTGAGGAGGCTAGACAAACTGGACAATTTGATAGCTTAACAGGTGAGGCACTAGCCATTTATCGCAATATTACCGCTTTTGAAAATGGAGATACCTCGCAATGGGGCTGGCCGAAAATTTATGGTGCAGAGGGAGTATACCGACATGGTGTTAACTATGTAGAAAATAATCTCTTTAAATATGAAGCTTTTGCAGGAGCACCAACCGAAACGATGGCTGAAAGACAGTCAACACTAGAGGGCTTAGAGAAAGAAACATTTGTGAAAATAATAATGGGCGCTGTTCCATTAGATGATTTTGATAAGTTTGTTGATGACTGGTACAAAATTGGCGGTACAGAAATAACAAAAGAAGTAAATGAATGGTACGCTGAAAATAAATAGCTATATATGTAAATTAGAAGAAGATAGAGATTAAGGTACTATCCTTAATGTCTATCTTCTTAGCATAAAACTGATAGCTAGGGAGGAAGAGTTGTGAATTATAAAAAGCTTAAAAAGGAGCTCCCGCTTAATTTAATGATACTACCAGGCTTTATTTTAGTTGTTATTTTTAGCTACGTCCCTATGGCAGGTATTATCATTGCTTTCCAAAAGTTTATCCCTGCGAAAAAGCTATTTGGTGATCAAAAATGGATTGGGCTAGATAATTTTAAATACGTCATGAGTTTACCTAATTTTGATAATTTATTATGGAACACGTTTTATATTGCGACGATGAAGGTCATCTTAGGCTTGATTGTACCTATTGTAATAGCTCTCTTACTCAATGAAATGAAGCATGCCTTACTTAAACGAAGCATTCAAACAGCAATCTATTTACCACACTTTATTTCATGGGTAGTATTAGGTGGCATTTTTATTGATATGCTTTCACCCACTGATGGTGTTATAAATAACCTTTTAGTCAAGCTAGGGTTCGAGCCTATTTTTTTTCTCGGGGATAATAAATGGTTTCCTATTACTATGATATTAACGGATACGTGGAAGGAATTCGGATACGGAACGATTATATATTTAGCTGCCTTAACAGGAGTAAATCCAAATCTTTATGAAGCAGCACAAATAGACGGTGCAAATCGGTGGAAGCAAACGCTTCACATCAGTATTCCAGGTATACAGATGGTCATTGTGTTACTGATGGTATTAAATCTAGGCAATTTATTAAATGCTGGCTTTGATCAAATCTTTAATATGTATAGCCCTATGGTTTATGAAAGTGGCGATATACTCGATACCTTTGTATACAGAATTGGTTTATTAGATGCACAGTTTGGTGTCGCTACTGCAGTAGGATTGTTTAAATCTGTCATTGCTTTAGTGTTAGTTTCTTCTTCATATTATTTAGCTTATAGGTTTGCAGATTATAGAATCTTCTAGGAGGTGATGTACAGATGAGAAGGAAATTAGATTGGTTTATTATTTTTAACAATATATTTCTTATAATGGTAGCCGCTATATGTCTGTTTCCAATAGTGCACGTATTAGCTGTTTCGTTATCTTCTAGTGCGGTTGCTGCGACTGGAACAGTGACAATATGGCCAAAAGATTTCTCTTTAACGTCTTATGAGTTTGTCGCTCAAAGAAAAGCATTCTGGACCTCAATGTTAATATCAATCGAAAGAATTACATTAGGAGGTTTAATAAATGTCATTATAGCCATCACTATTGCTTACCCATTATCTAAAGAAAAAAAGGATTTTAGCTTACGTACGTTTTATGCATGGGCGTTTTTTATTACGATGATTTTTGGTGCAGGCTTAATCCCTTCCTATATGCTAGTTAAGGAATTAAATTTAATAGATACGATATGGGCTCTTATTTTACCTGGAGCGGTACCTGTGTTTAGTGTCATCATATTACTGAACTTCTTTAGATTGACGCCAAAGGAACTAAGTGAGTCTGCCTTTATAGATGGTGCAGGACATTGGAGGACATTGTGGAGCATTTACGTTCCCATCTCAATGCCTGCGATAGCGACGATATCGCTGTTTTCTTTAGTAGGTCATTGGAATAGCTGGTTCGATGGCTTAATTTATATGAACAATCCTAGTAACTACCCTCTTCAAAGTTATATTCAAACTGTAGTAGTTCAAAAATCATTTACGACCTTAACGCCAGAGGAAGCAAAAGTAATGGCTAAAATATCTGATAAAACGTTAAAGTCTGCACAAGTTTTTTTAGGTGCTTTGCCGATTATTTGTGTCTATCCATTTTTACAGCGATATTTTGTAAAGGGTATGGTATTAGGAAGTGTAAAGGGCTAGGACGATTTTTTCATATCTACTAAATAGCAGTAATATACTATAATATAAAAAATTTTGTTCATAAATTTCCATAATTTAATTAAGGAGGGGGTGACTATTAAATCAAGCATCTTTGTTAGATTAATAGCTACTTATTTAGCAGCTATTATTGTAATAGCTGCTTTAGGTATTTATATGTATAACTGGAGCCTTAGAACTGTGAAAAATGAAATACTAAAATCGACAACAGCTCAGGTTAAGTTTTATTTAGAAGGACTTGAGGAAGAGATTGATCGTATAAAAATATTACAATATGATGCTCTTACAGATGAGGACCTCAATAAGCTGGGTGTACGTTATGAAATAATGGATGAATATGAACTTATGGAGAGCATGAGGAAGCTGCATTATCGGTTAGTATCAATTCAAAATAGTAATACTTATATTTCTGATGTTAGTGCTCATATTTATCCAATAAATAAAACGATATCAGCAAAAAATGGTGTTAATCCATTGGATGAAAGTCGCTTTACCTCATTAAGGGTGCCAGAAGGTATGAAGGGTGCTCAATTAATTATGTATAACAACCAGCTTCATCTTACTACAACACTTATAGGGAAGATGAGACTTAACCCACTATATATTATTGATATTCAGCTTAATACCGATGAATTCAAGCATGCCCTTGAGCAGTTTAATACATATCCAGAAAGTAAATCTATTTTGTTTAATGTAAATAATGGATTAATCATCCATAGTGATGATTCAGAAAATGATGACACCGCTTTATCTTTATTAGTTAATGAAGCGATGAAATTTGAATATGGAACGATTAGCTCACATGGTGATTATTTCGTCATGGCAGAGAAGTCTGACTACTTGAATATGGTGCTGTTTCGTTTTATTCCTAAGGATGTTGTAAAAGTGCCTACAAAAGGCCTTTATGTTTGGTTCTGGATTTTTACTATCGTTGTCATTATGCTCATTGTGTTTATTTATGTCTATACTCACAAGCTTATTAATCGCCCAATAAAGTTACTGATTAAGTCTTTTAGAAGTGTTGAAAAGGGAAATTTTAATGTCCAAATTGATCTTAACCAAAATAATGAATTTGATTATTTAAATAAGGGCTTTAACTCTATGGTACAAAATGTATCTAACTTAATTGATCAAGTATATAAACATAAAATACTTGAGCAAAAAGCAGAGCTAAAGCATCTCCAGTCTCAAATTAGCCCTCATTTTTTATATAATAGCTTCTTTTTAATGAATACGATGGCCAAAGTAAATGACGAGAACTTAATTCCATTTACAAAACTGCTGGGTGAATACTTTCAATTTATAACGAAAAATGATTCTGATTTTATATCCCTATATGATGAAATAGAGCATGCCAGAACCTATACCTCCATCCAGCTCATGCGTTATCCTAGTAAACTAACAGTTGAGTTTGAGTCTACTCACGATACCTTTAAAGATATAAAGGTTCCAAGATTAATTGTGCAGCCAATAATTGAAAATGCATTTAAATATGCAGTTGAGCATTCCAAGGGTTCTGTACTCATTGACATTAGCTTCGCTTATGAGAACGATAAGCTATTCATTACGGTTGAGGATAACGGAACTCAGCTCACTGATGAAAAGCTAAAGGATTTACAAAAACACTTTTGTCGAGATGCTACAAACGAGTCCTCTGGATTAAGTAATATACATAGAAGAATTCAGCTTATTTATGGCGAGACATATGGCATACAAGTAGAACGAAGCAGCTTGGGTGGATTAAAGGTTATATTACAAATAAATCCATTAATGAGGGAGTAGGCATGCTAAGACTATTAATTGTTGATAATGAGGAAATTATCGTAAATCACCTCTTTGAAGTATTCCGCAATATGGAGCAGCTTGAGCTAGATGTATATAAAGCCTACAGTGGTGAAGAGGCTATAGAATGGCTACATCGAACAAGAATTGATATTGTATTAACCGATATTGATATGCCACAAATGAATGGATTACAGCTA
>Ga0182742_1002985_pt1 | contig 17414 bp, 20 predicted proteins | sample eDN5th37CBELigMG_FD_128880 | JGI IMG/M metagenome (GOLD analysis project Ga0182742, IMG submission 128880) | Enriched Miracle-Growth compost microbial communities from Emeryville, California, USA - eDNA 5th pass 37_C BE-Lig MG (version 2)... ...
AGCAACCCACTTTGGGTGTGAGAAGATCTCGAAAGAGCTTCCGTTCCAGTGCTTTCGGGTTGGGAGACAACTTCAACCACGAGATACAATGCAGCTCCCTGGCAGCGGCATGACGTTTGCCCACCATTTGGCCCCTATAGCGACCCTTTGTTCGACGGGCCAAATCGCTATTCCTTTACTTTTTTCCAGGCCTTTCTCGGTTTCATGCTTACCCTCCGGAAGAGGATCACGCACTGCGTCGGCTCAGTCAGACCCGTCAGGAAACAAGTGCTTTGATAGGTCTCGCATTTCGAGCGCCTCTCTAACCCCCCTTGTTGGACTGTACTCTAGCCCCTTACGCTATTCTTACTTGGGCTATTTGATTCACAGTTACTGCCCCGTTCGCAACATGCCACAGTATAACCCTGCAGCGATTCAAGATCTTCGCGCCAAAAGTCTTTAGGGAAGGAAACGTGTGTATCCACGGCCGGCGGCGGAGCCTGTCACTCATGATATCTGGTTGGGAGTGCAAGTCTCCCCGGGTCCACCGCAGGTGGTACCATTGCAACCTCAACCGACCCTACGACTATCATATCCCTGTCAGCCCGACTGGCCCCGAATGGCTGACCTCAGTCGCGCGGTCCAGTCAGCTCCCTACCATCATCATGACGCCTGAGCGAGAGACCGTCCTTGCCCAGGCCCGTGAGCGGATTGATCGCCAGCTCGCCTCCAACAGGACCTACCACCTGAGCCACATGGCGCCCGGCGCCTATGATCTCCCCCTGCATGATGAAGTTGTCGGCAGTGTCTTGAGAAGCGGCCTGCGCCAGCCGACCTGGACGGCGGAGCTGCTGTAGGACTTGCCGCAGAGCCCGCGGCCTTCACCCTTCGGGGAGATCGAGCACAGCTTCGCCTCCCTCGCGGAGCTATGCACCTGGCTCGGCCGGCCTCCAGCAAAGACAAAACAACCGACATACCGTCTGCCAGGGTGCATGAAAGAAGCGTCCTGGCCGAGGCTGCTGTCTTAATCCCTCTACCGGGGCGCTGATGTGCCAAGGGAATGAGGCACAGCCTGAATGTAAGACATCCCGAGCCGTCAGAAATGCTGTTTTCGACGGTCAGCGGCCGGGAGCGTTAAGATCGGTCGTGTGACCTGCCGGTGGCAGACATTGGGAGAGAAATCGGACATAGAGTGCTCGCCGAGCGACGGGTTTTGATCGCCGCTTCCGCCCCTTTTGCAGAACTCGCCACATTCACCGAGGTCTTCAACATGCCGCCGACAGAGGCCGCAGCGCCTGTCTTTGCTCCAACACCGGCCCCGACCTTCACGCAGGCAGCCGTCCGCTTTGTCGTCTCCTTTACCGCCCTGATCGGCCTGAGCCTGCTGCTGGCCGGTCTCTAAGACCAAATCTTCCAGGTTCTGTGCTCATTCCGATACAGCCAAAGCGCCGCTCATCAGGCATTGTAACTACGTCCTCGATGGAGCGGCTGGGGGGCTGATCCTCTCTGGAAGGGAAGCGCCTTGTGCAAAGCACCGGGCGCTTCTCCTTGAATTTCTCACACCTGACAGCGGGCTATTCCAGATCCTGACCTGACAGACGGTGAGGGCTGGCCGTTGATGTTACGCGGCTCCGTTCTTAAATCAGCATTTTCCAAGCTCACAAGCAGCAGTTGAGATGAAGCGAAACCCAAAGCCCTTTGCGGTCGAGATCAAGAAAGCCCGTACCGAACGGACCCGCCACCTTCTTCCCCCGAAACACCTCTTCGCAGCGCTCCCTGATGACACGACTCAGCATACCCAGAATGATCCCCCTCATGCCGTTACCGAACCCGTAGCAGCTCCCCGCATTCTGCCGAGTATTCTTTCCTCTGCCGCGAGCAACTCTGAACCACCTTCGTCAGAGCCTCACAAGCGGGCGTCAAGATCGAAAGCCAATAGCAGTCAGATCGCATTCGATCTGCACGCCGGTACGGCCTGCACCGGGAAGGAGACAGATCCAGACCTGTTAGCAGCCTCAGAAGGATCGCAGACGGCCAGTGCTGCTACCGGGGAGGAAGGCATTTCCCCAGTCTCTGCGGTTCTGCTTGAAGAGGGTCACCAGAATAAAACGAAGATGCGAACACGGCGGAGGAGGGCGCCTGGGTTCGAGGAACCGGTGGAGACAGCGCAATTTGTGGCAGCGCCGATGTCGGCTGAACCAGATGGTGTGGGCTCCTTGCCCCGCACAGAGACATCGCCCAAGGACCGCCGTAGCAGACTCACGAAGCGTCAGGCCGCCGCTGTTCAACTCCCGCGCAACGAGCGCTGGAAACGACGTCTTCACCCAGCGGCTTGGTGAGTTCATCACCTCGTCGGGTCTTCTCCTCACCGTATAGCTGCGCAACGACGTCGGCCGGTGGGACGCCACGGTGCCACAGGACATAGACGGTGCGATAGCGCGGTGGCGCAAGGCCGGCATCGCGGCAAGCGGCGACCGCCTGATTATGCGCCCTACGGATGCTGCCAAACGGCGCTGCGTCGCCCTGCCTCCACGTCGTAGGGCGCGAGATAAGGATTGCCCGCCAGATCAGGACCTGTTTCAGATGCGGGAAACTACGGCCTTTGCGCGTGGTCTTCGGCCTGGAGAGGGAGCTCGGCTCTTTCTGAATGCGCCCTCGGGCGAGTGTGAAGCGACGTTGGAGAACGCGATGGAGGAGATCGGGACCGTCATCATTCGGATCGGCACCACGCTGCTCGGCATCGCGTATGGCCGCCCTCAACCGCGCGATCCGCCAGGCCGGTATGACTTCGAAGGGGACTGCGCTCATCTCGTTCCGCCCATAGATCGTTTCTTTTCTACCATGCTGGAGCGGGAGTGAACCATCCTTGATTTCCTCTCATCCGCTGGTTGCGTCGCAAGTTCGGAGGAAGGACGAAAAAAGGGCAGATGCTCGGGACTGCATTCAGGCGGCGAGCAGATCGAATTGCTCTGCGAGCGAGGGCTGCGGATTGCCGGCATCCTTCGCCCTTTGTTTGCGCATCATGTGAACCGTTTCGATTCCACACAAGATCACGCGTGCACTATTGAACGACTTGAACCCGAGCATCGGCCGGATCCTCCGCTTGATCGCCCCATGATTCTGCTCGATACAATTTTCAGGTCGGCACTTTGGCCGATGCGGATGGGTTTCAGATCACGCCGCTCGCTGAACCGGAACTCGATCGTGTCGCCATTACTGTCGATGGCACGATAGAGATACATCCACTGCCCGCGGACTTTGATGTACGTTTGGTCCACATGCCATTTCCGGCCCACAGTTCGCTTGCGCCGGTTGAACCGCTCTGGCAATTCGGGCGAGTGGCGCACAACCCAGCGATGCACGGTCGCATGGTCGGCAGAGATCCCTCGCTCGACCATCATCTCCTCGAGGTTTCGCAGCTGAGGTTATAGGCCAGATACCATCGGACGCAGTGCAGGATCACTGATCGATCGAAATGCCTGCCCTTGAACCCATCATCCTCCGCTATCGAAATCTCCATCCCGATCGCTGAAACTCTGAAACATAGGCTTGCGGCAAAGCCGCAGCCAGGCCTTGAACTGCAGGATCCCCGGAGCTGGAGGACAGTGCGCCCGCTGTCAGCTTATCTGACAATGCCCATCCCAGGCGATGTGCCTACATACACCAGAGGGTTTCATTGAATAGGACCTCCCGCGCCACCCGAGCCTTCCTCAATTCCGCGACGATGTCCCGCCTATATATGCGGGGAACTGACGTGGGAAGCCTCTGAATGCGCCGCAATCGGTGCACTTTCCAGAGGCTGGAGTAATACTGGCACCACAACTTGGCGCTCTCTATCGGGGGTATAGACATAAACGGTTCCTCTGTCCCGCACTTGTTCCTTACCGACTGAGTGGTTCGCGAGAGTCTTACGAGGAAGACCTATCCGCACCAATGGTGCCTATGCTCCCCATCTGGCGCACTTTTCCATTATAGACCATTTCGGACACTCCATGAAGAAACCCCGCCGGGGTAGTGCCGAGCGGGGTTTCCTTGCGAGGGCAAGCTGCAATGTAAGGTGGGGCACCGCTCCCGTATAGGGACGGCCCCTTGCAATTACCCGCACCACGGGCGCCTATGCTCCTTCCAGGCCGCCCGACCATCACGCCAAGAAAGGGCTAGTCCTTCGGCACCGACATCCCGACCGCCAGCCGGGCGAGGATCCGCCTATTGCGTTCCATTCCGCGTCGACCGATCCGTACGGGCCCGGCCCGCAACAGGTCGGCAGGCCGCATCGTGATGTTCGGCGCCGATCCAGTCGAACTCGGCTTTGCCTCAAGCCTTACCCGATCAGCCTCGAGCCTCACGGACCGCATGGTCTTGGCGGCGGAACTCGACGCAAAGCGGGTGGAGCTGTTGCACGAGGCATTGCCATCACGCCAGCGCATCGCAACCCTTGTCGATGTCTCGGGCCTAGAGCCGAGACGCGTCAGCGGCAGGTCCATGATGTTGCTACAAAGCTCGGTTTCAGCGTCTAGATCATCGAAGCGAGCAGCCCGCAGTTCGCCCGTGACGGCATCCGGCATGCAGAGCTTGCGCTTGAGCGGCGCCTCCGGACAATTTGCAAGCGCAGAAAGCGAGCATCCACTCAAGCGCCGCGACGGGAGGATGCTTGGCCCCGGCGCTTGTGACTCGTGCGCCTCCTGTTCGCAGTTGCCGATGGAGGTATGCCGACGACGAAGCACTCGAGAATGAAGCGCGATTGGATTGAGCAGCCTGCACAACCTTTAAGCCCACTGGCACACGTTCAACCACGTCGTTGTCTTCACAACTCTGACGCAAAAGATTCTAATGGCTTACTGACCGGCGATCAGAGGATTGGCAATGACTGTCGAAGGCGAACAAACATCCTGCCCGCAATGGTTTTCGGTTGCGCTGTCTCAGTTCGTTTCGTGGCCAGTTGATCTCAGCGCTGACCTGACATTTCAGTAAGGGATCCGAGCCCAACGCCCGGAACAGCGCAGCCAGATGCAGGCGCCGCGGAAACCTGTGCTTTGTCTGCTCGTTGAGGACAATCCCCTCGTGGGGCTTGATCTCGCCGAAGCGCTCGATGCCAGCGGGTACTACGTCGCAGGACCCTTCCCCTGTGGCAGAGATGCATCTGAGTGGCTCGCGCAGTTTACCCCTGACGTGGCGATTGTTGACGTGACTCTCCGAGACGGCATGTGCCTTGAGGTCATTCGTGTGCTTCAGGCCCGGACCATTCCCTTTATCGTCTATTCTGGCGGCCCCGTCCGGCGTACTCCATTTGACATTCCGGCTGAAGTGCCTTGGTTGGAGAAACCCACGTCATACGAGGTGATTGCGAAAATCCTGCAGGAGCGCCAGTCTCGGGTCACTCGTGAATCCAATCAGCCTCCCGCAAGGGACCAACAGATAGGCAATGCCGCCCCGTCGCAGGTGCAATAGGGAGTGGGGTATAGGGCCCATGGCTTTCTGGAAATAACATCGCCGTGAGTATTTTCAGACGAGAGGCTGAAATCTGGTCCGCAGGAGAGCATAGGTTTCGTGGGGCGGGTAGAGCGTTTGCGGTGGTCCACATCAAAGGGCGCGCAATTGTGTCGTGTTAGCGGGCGCCTAAAACCAACCCGGTGCTGGGTGCTCCACAGATCCTCATGCTTTCCGTGTGGGGGAAGGGCGTCCTTTGCCTGAACCTTCTAATTCAGTCCTTTATGCGAGCGGTGCTCAACGGATGACATGACCTCCGGTTCGGTTCCCCTCATGGCGGCGCCTCGCGCGTACGACCCCTCCCGAAAACTCTCATTCTGAAGTAGTCGAGGCGGCCAACGATAAGAAATGAAGTGACGGGGCTAGTCTGCACAGCAGATTTCTGATATTGAAGCTGCCCTGCGGATCGTCCGCCCGTTTCACAGCCACAGCTAGAGGAGGCGTTACATGTCTATGCGACTTTGCACGTACGAACGCACCGCTCTCCTCGTCACGACATTTGCTGCTGGTGGCTCCGATGAAACCGACCGTATTCCCTTTGCCCTTTGTAGGGTTCGCCTTCCGCTTTGAACTCATTCGCGTTCCGCGCAGGCCTGCGAACGATCGCAAGCGTCTTGTGGCAACTACTGAACTCGATCAACCGCTGCGTCTCGAGCTTGAACAGGCGCTGCGTCATGAACTCAGCCCGCATATGCTCCGCGATGTTGGCATTGACCGCAGCCGAACTGACTGAAGTTTCGGCTGCAGTGTTGCTTGACGATCTCGTTCGGAACTGACAGTGTGCGGCGACGCACATCGGCATGCCATGCGCGCATCTACGCGGATTGTGCGATGCCGGAACCCATCGCACGCACCCTGGTGGGACGACTGGCGCCTGGCCTCTTACCGGGGCGCTTAATGCTCGTGCACGGCGCCCAGTGACACGACCAGCGCTGGTGAGGCATGGTCGCGGCGTGGTGTTGCAACCGGCATCACACAAGCGCTCTGGCAGTGAGCTCACACGGCTAACTCTGTCAAGGCGTTGTCGTTGTCAAGGCGTTGTCGTTGGCGGGCACCGTGCTCGTAGCGGCCGCGAGCCGGCGGAAACCATAGTGCGCGCTCAGGGTTGCCTTCCTCGTTCCCGGCCATGGAGCCACGTCAGACATCTGCCACCCCTGACATGGGTGGGGCCCTCATGACCGCTCACCGCCGTTTTCTCCTTGCTCCGTCCTTCGCACGCCTGATCCAGCGCGAGCGAGGTGGGCTGCGCTACCGCGAAGGCTTCTTTCCGCAACAGCGGGATCGCTCCGCCTGGGTCCGTCTCGACGAGGACAGAGGCCTGCTGATCCTCACAGTGGCCGGCCCTGACGGCGAGGCCGAGGAGGAGACCGAGATCCCGCTGAGCTATGCCGAGGTGCTGGCGTCCTGCATCTCATGACGGTGGAGTTCGCTACAGCAGAGCAGGCGAGGGGCTTCCATCCGCTTGCGTGTTTCGGGCCCGAGGTGACGGCGGAGCCGCTCTACACCAATCACTCCCTCGCGCTGCATGGCGTCGATGAGACGCCCGCGTTCCCGCTCTCCGATGCGGCGCTTGCCAGCTTAATCGATACACTGGACGGCGCTTCTCCGTCCGGGCGTGGAGGCGATCAACCGACCCACGGCCAAGCAGGTACCCTGGTGAGCATAAGATCTCGCGGAGCAACGACGTCGCTGAGAATCCTTATTCTCATGCTAGGGCCACTGATTGGGTTTGATCACCACCCTCCAGAGAGGCCCTGCGGCTGGCTGCCCCACAGATCCTTATCCTCTCGCACACCACGCCTGCCTTCCATCGAGGTCCGCGCGGTGACAGGGCAGGGCAGCAGCGCGTTCTCTTACATGGCAGCGGCTAGGGAGCCGGGGTAGAGGCATGGTGCGCCTCATCGAGATGGTGCACTTCATCGAGGTCCGGCCGTAGCATGACGCTCTCCTGTTCATTTGGGTCCGTTCGCGAGAGAATGGCGACTGCTTCGTCGGGACCAGAGTTATAGGGCAGATGCGGGACGCCGGCAGGGATATAGAGATAGTCGCCGGCCTGCACGGTCAGATGGTGCTCCAGTTGCTCGCCGTACCACATTCCAGCCTGACCGCTGAGGACAAAGATCGCGGTCTCATGGGCCTCATGCAGGTGCGCCTTGGCCCGCGCTCCAGGAGGCATGCGCAGCAGATGCATGCAGATGCCACGCGATCCGACGCTCTCCGCTGAGATTCCGGAGAAATAGGTGAGGCCCTGGCGCCCCTCGTAGCTCCCGTTGCCCCGTACGATGCGACACCTGCCCTGGTTCGTCATCATCTCGCTCCTCACTCCTCAAGGCCGGCTTCAAGCTGGAGAGCGAAGACTCACAGCGACACCAGCGAACCCACTCCGCCCAAAATGCGATGGTGCTATCCTATGGCCTGAGTCATTTCTTCCTGACGGGAAAAGTCGGCCGCGAGGGTCTGCTGGAGGATCCTGTCGCGGATCATCCGCTTCATGTTCCCGACCCTGCGGGCCATAGCATAGACCCGATCCTGCAAGGCAGTCACATCCGCCATGACAGGAAACGGCCGACTAAGCGGGAGCGGTTGCGCAACGCTGTTTTCCAGTTCTTCGAGCAGTGCTGCAATCGCCGTGTTGTCGTTGCGCAGCCGCTGCAGTTCTGCATCAAGCATGCTCGGTGTCTCCTGTGCCGGCTTGGGGAACGCCCGCTTCTGGATTCTGAGAGATCGGCTTTCAGACTACTGGGGCATGACCACCGTCAGGTAAGGGGCTGAGGGCTTCTCGTTGGCCCCGACGGGACCGGGTACCTGGTTCCTGACCGGCTTTAGGCTCTTGAGATAGCCGGCCAGAGCTTTGGCATCGCCATCCGTGAGCTTGCCGTAGGAGTGATAGGGCATCACCGGCACTAGTTGGCGCCCGTCCGGTCTAACACCGGTTCTTACCGCCTTTATGATGTCGGCCTCGCTCCAATTGCCGAGCCCTGTCTCGGGATCAGGGGTCAGGTTAGGCGGATAGAAGATGCCAAGGCCTGGGATCTGGAAGCCGACCTCCGATCCTCCAAGATAGCGCTGCATATCGGGCTTGCCGAGGAACGTGCCCGGCGTATGGCAGCCCGTGCAATCCATGATGGTCGCGAGATACTCGCCGTGTTGGGTCGGGTTCTGTGCGAAGGCAAACGGCATTGACAGGAGGAGGCTACCGGCTGCTGAAGCGGCCCAGATGATCGATCTCATGGAGGGTCCCGGATTGAGGTTGAACCCAGCCAAGATGCCAGAAGCCAATGGGGTGTGAAGTGCGCAGAAGGCGTAGTTCCGTTCCAGCCAAGACCAGGGACTTCATATCAAGCTTCGAGGTAGATGACGAAATCCCGGATCACGGTGACGATGGCATCGTCGCCATAGGCGGTCCAGGCAACTTTGCCGCTCCGCATAACGATGCGCTGGAGTGGACAGACTGAGGCTAATCCTGTCCACAACGAGCGGCAAACGCTCTAATGTGGAACGTGGATTGCGTCGTCGACATGACAAAAGATCCTACAGCTGGATTTCATAATCTTTGTTACCGATTTTTATTGTTGTTATGTTGGGCATGCCCAGCAGCTTGTGGCGATGCGATTGCACCCCCTCCAAGCACCATTTCAACCTACCGCCGACATCCATGGTTTTCTCAGTCGCTGGCATTGCAGAGCGGATTAGTAAGGCGCAGTGTGTTTAAGGACGTCAGCCAAACCAATGTATCGTAATCTCACGCTCGGGAGGTTGCTTATGAGGACGCTGGTCATTAGGTCTACCGCCACTGATAAAATTTTTGTGCGTATCCGCGACAGAATTCCTCCAAAAGACTTTAAAACGCAACAGCTTGCGCCAGGAAAAGAGCTTGAATTTAGGATTGAGACTGAAAATACATATGGCAACGTCGATATTTATGCGGGAGAGGCCGAGGATAGACTTATTTTGATCTATCCGGATTATTGGATTTTTACTAACGATCCAGTCAAGGTGCCGTGAAAGAAGGATGAACATCACTTCCTCATCGACCCAGCAACTGACGAGTGCAAAGTGTCTGGTCCCTAAATGACCAATCGCGCAATAGACCTGCGAACGGTGTTCTATCTGCGATCACTTGGATCTGGGACTAAGCGAGGATCGATGGGTCTGCCAGACAGACGTGTGAGCGGCCTGTCAAATCACTATGCGCGGTCTCTCAAGAAAGAGCACATGTAGCTCTGTTTCATATGATCGGCATTATTGCGATCCCGTCAAACGTCCGCCACGGTGTGCGACCTGCATTAATGCACTATACGTGTTAGGTGGACGCTTCCCAGGAAGGCCTGCGTCAAGGATTAAGGTTTGGGCGCTGTCGATGCTCATACCTAATTCTAGAATCCTGGTCTGAGCTTTGATCCGCCACATGCTATATGGACGGTAAGGCGCAGGGCCGGGCCCCGGAGCCGGCGCTGGACCAGGAGGGGGAGGGGGACGATCAAACCCGCAGCCCTGTGCAATGAAGCCTAAACCGTCGTATTCAAACAACAAGATTTTTGGTCTGTCGAACCGATAGCAATGGCCCTCAAACGCGTAGCCATAGGCTGCAACAATGGCGACTTCGTCAGGGGGCAAGGTCTTATTTCCCAAGGCGACATTGATTTGCAGCGTGAGAGGCGCTTGGTCTCTACCTAGATCGATCTTCCCGTAGGCCTGACCCGCATTCAACTTGACGCCGTAGATGATTATTTCGTCAGGAGCAAAGTGATTGGGATTGCCTGCAGCAGGTATATTGCAATCTGACATGCATCCTCCTCGAACTCGTGTAGAAAGTACCTCAGAAATGGCGGAGCGTCAGTCGAGAATTTCCCTCCAACGTAAGTTCTCGTAGACCCGATCGGTAAAACGCCATCCCCGACCAGCCTCAAAGGCAGCTAAAAAGGCTTCAGCAGCTGCGCGGAGCGAAATCTGACTACAGTCTAGACGGAGCCACGACTTAGTAAATGCCTCTCCAATGAGATCCCGGGCCTCGGCCAACGCAGCTTTATATGCAAAATGGTGCAGAGCATATCCGGACTGGCCACTTAGCAAGAATTGCTCGACGTCGGACTGAATCAGATCTCTACGCAGGTAATCGATGCTCCTCGTATCGAGGTCAACCAAGCCGCGCTCAAGTAAAAGCAGATGATAAATCTCGACTAATGAATCGAATAATCCACCAGTAAGAGGCCTTGATCGATCATGTACGTCCAGCCCAACTTCCGTTAGGCGCAATGGATGACTTGCCGTTCTGATTTGCTTCTCATCCATGAGTTCGGCCAGACGATCCAGTTCATTTGAAATGAGAAGATTGCCCTTGGTTCTGCGGAGGATCTTGTCCAACGCGCTGTCGAAATGCAACAACCCCAGCAATGCAATAAAATCCGATGCAGTTTCGTGAAATGCAAGAAAGTCAGGCTGGGATTCAGGATTATCCGGCATGCCAATGACGCCGAGTAAGACCAAATGTCCGGTCTCATGGGCAATTACGTCGAAGTTCAAAGCGAACGGCAGAGCTTCCTCTCGGGTATCATCTTCACCGAGCTCGAGAAAACCGAAGCCTGATTGGGCGTTATTCCAAATCAAATGAGGGATAATCTCAAGTCGCTCATAAGTAGAACTAAAAAACCAAGGAATCTCGTGTCCGAGGTAGCTTTCGCAAATATCTAAGGCTCGGCGTACGCAGGCAAAGCTATGAACCGCGAGGAACTCCCGAGATCCTATCGAAATGTGATCAAAATGGCCATCAGGGCCTGGCTCTACAGGTGGGTAGAAATCTCCAGGCAGTGGCGGCAGCGATGGAAACTGGTATGGCGTCTTGCCGATAAGCGGGTCTACAACGTACATGCGGTGATCAGATGGGCCTGCCGCGACCTGCCCCCGTGGGGTTGAGATCCACACAGTCTCCGGTCGCTCGTAGCCGGCAATGATGGGCACTTGAGGATAGATAAGAAATCGAGTGCCGAGGCGGCTTGTATCGCTATCATTCGTCGGAGCAATAGATATAGGGTCGTCCATATGAGGTAGCCCCAAGCCCTTCAGATATTAGGCATATTGCTGGTCTCATGTCACGTCTAGGTGTTGCCCCTCATTCACGTCGTGAGACAGGTGAGCTCTGTCGTTCTTGGCGCAATTCAGTCCGGATAGCGTTTTGCGGCAGCGTACGAATGTATAGCAAATCTATACTTTCAAGCCAAGATCGGACGAGTCAAGATCATTCGCCCAGGCCGCCGTCATGACGAAAGGGTGAGTGCTTTGACGCGGACACCTTTTACGCTTCTCTTGTGCAGAATTAGCCAAGGACTTGAGCAGCCCGATTGCATCAGACCGCTTCTGGTCGACTGAATGATCCGCGATCCAGTCTTGCAAGGGTCCAAGAAGTACTTGCCATTCAGGCCTTAGCGCCGCCTTGGCCTGAACAAACAAGTTAGGGTAGCTTCTTTCAAGAAAGTGAGTTCTTCTTGCAATAGCTTCGAGAGCGAGCCTCAAGGCTCGTGGAACGATGTGGCATCGCTCCGCGCGGCGAAGCGTCAGCCGCATGTTGATCAGAGCCTCTCCCACCGGGAAGCCCCCGAGTTCAGGCGGCGCCATTGCTACAGCCACCTCATCGTCATCCGCGAAGTCTGTAGAACGATACCAGCGATAGATTAAGCCCCATCCCTGCATGCCAAATGCAGCTAACTCCGCCGCTCTGAGCGCACCCATGCTGGCAGCGCCATAAACCTCAACCCCCTGGCTCATTGCCCAAATTATTTCTTTGTGCCGCACGGCTGGTACACTGGCAAAAGCACCATCGATCAAAGCAATTGTCTGCGGACGGAACTCCATAACACTCGAAAATAGGCTTCCTTGCTCAGCCGGAGGAAGATACACGGCGTCGCATATTTCGCCTGCACTCGTCCGGTCCAAGGTTGGACCAAGAAACACAATTGTTCTTGCGCAAGATGACATCATCAAATTCTTTGATTTGCGGGGGCGATGAGCCGGACGACGTATATGTTCGCCTCAGCATCGGAAAATAAGGGAACGACAACGACGGCTTGAGCACCTACCCGCTTAAAACTGTCCAAAAGCGTTCGCAGGCGCCCGCGACCTACTGCAAGACTGGACGATTCAGAACTGAACTCTGCGAGTTTTCTCCCGAGCGACAGCTCTGCACGCCACGCGGCAAGGTGCGAACGATCATGCTGGCACGGGTAAAATACCCTCGTTATGTCCTCACGAGCTCCGGAGATTGCAGCGAGACGAGACTGACACGCCTCAAGAAGCGCCTTCGACAGTGCGCGATCATGGTCGAAATGGCATCCGTAGCCCTCGGCTGGCAAGGGAGCGAGTTCGACCGTGCCGTCCATTTCCATAACATGGCACCAATAGGTCGGGATCATGTGAGATGATGGAACAAACCAGATCCCGGCCACGAGCCCTGCATCATGAATTACTCGAAGGATCGCGGCGGCCCCCGGGCTATCCACACTGGCCGGATCGACCTGATAACGATCAAAAAAGTGCGGTATGGATCCAGCCTCCGCGACCGCTACGCGCTCTAAACTTTCGAGTGCCGCATGATAGATCGCGTCACGCATGGAACTGCCTGCTCCAAGGCCGGTTGTCGTCCGTGGGAAGAAGGTCGGATGAGGTGAGGGCACCGTATAGACTGTATCAACAAGGGCCATTGGGACTGGCAAGACCCGTTCGGAGAGCATGTCCCATCCCTGACACCATTGTACTTGAGTGTCATCCCAACCGCTCGGCGCGTTCGACAGGAGTGATTGCGCATATAAATCTGTCACGGACGTTCCCAGGGCCTTTGCTGTAGCGGTGAACATTCGCTCTTTTGGCAGCCGTTCCGCCGCCCAGGTCTCGATCGACTCCATGAGCGCAGAGGCTGCAGCGGCTATCAGGGTAAGCCCTTTGCCTTGAGCTACCGCATTTGACAACGCCATTGGCCTCGATACCTGGACAACGGGGATCCCGATGCGATCGAGACGTGTCACAGAGCCAACGCGTGATATGCCGAACTGATGTCGCCTTTCGAGGATATTGCGGACGAGTTTCTCGGTCCATCGCTCCTGCATGAGCATGTTACGCTCTTCTTCATCAAGGGCAGTCATCGTCGCGCTTACATCCATGACAGATGGTCCGAGCACGCCTTTCATCAGTTGCCTGCCGAGTGAAATGCTCTGAAACGTTTGATGTCTGCAACAGCGCGAGCTTCTAACATTGTCGCTCCCTGCTGTTTGGCGAGATCTCGTGCCATTTCTAGATCAGCCTTTATAAGCACATCCTCGTTCTCAGCCTGGAGATGGACCTGCCCCCGTCTACGATAGAGCTCTGGCAGCCAGAAGACATCGCCGGTCTTGTTCGCGTGCTCGATGGCTTGGTTCAGCGTGTTGATGGCTTCTTGGAATCGTCCGAGCAGCGCTAATAGTCTCGCCCGCATTTCCAAGAATATTGGAAGGTCTTCTTCGGTTCCGATCTCGCGCTGACGCGTCAGTCCTTGCTCGAGCTGCGTTAAACCTGCAGCCGCGTCAGCCATAACGCCTCGCGCCCAACCATCATAGATCAAACTCTTCGCCGCCCAAGCGGGCAGATCGTACTCAATGGAGAATGCGCGCATGTTCTCCGCGAGCCGAATGACCTCATGATAGTCGTCTCGAAAATATTCATGAGTGATCCCGATTTCGAGGGCGTGACACCTGCTTCCAAGGTGATTGATCTCTTCCGCCCAGAGCCGAGCCCTTCGGATGCTTTCGACTGCTGCTTCAGGACTGCCTAAGAACCATAGTGACAGCCCTCGCTCTGCAAGCGCGCAAACTTTTGCGTCGTGGCCGCCATATCTCACCCTGCTGTCGCGGGCCCGGCCGGCGTCATACAATTGAAGCCCTCGCTCGATGCAGCTCAGGCATGACTGGTGCCTCCCAACATGAAAAAGTGTTGCCCATGAGCAGTGCAGATGCTGTAACTCAATTTCTCGATCAGCCGTACCTTTGAAGTCTTCGGTCAAGATCGCAGATCGATCAACCAGTACGTTGAAACTTGGCGATGTGAACCACCAACCCCAGTACAGTGAAAACCATTGGTCCTTGTCCTGCAGGCCATTCTCTCGGCAGAGTCGCACGCCTCGCTCATAGATGCTCTGGGCTTGGGTGGAGCCGCTTCCATAGAGAGCTGTTGCGACAGGGCCTCTCGCAGCGAGGAGTCGCAATTTCAGCTCTAATGAGTCGAAGTCTTCGGGAAGCCGAGCAAGGTAGCCCTCAGCCGCATTGAGTAGACTTTCAGCCTCTTTCATAGCCCAATGAGCCGCGGCGGTCTCCGCGGCTTTGATTGCGTAGCCTGCCGCGTCAGCAAATCGCCCAGCCTGCTCGCAGTGCCAAGCCATGACATCGTCGGGGAGACTTCGGCCCTTATTCGAGCTAAGCTTGACAACCTTATCGTGCAGTTGTCGCCGCTCGGTCTTGAGCAGACTCTCATAGGCCGCTTCTTGAAGCAAAGCGTGCCTGAACCGGAAGGTTGGCGATTCACGATTAGTAACCGGATGGAGAACGCGATGGCGGGCAAGCACGTCGAGGTGGTCGCTTATTGGAAGATCGCTGGCATCTTCCATAACCATGTCAAACAACAGTTCATAAGAGAATTCTCTGCCAAGAACACTCGCAAGTTGCACAATGCGCCTGCTGCCCCCGAGCATCTCCATGCTTACAGCCAGCAGATCCTTGATCGTCCCGATACCGTCTCGTGCGAGTAATTGATCCCAATCGGCTCGCGTGCTTGATGCCTCTCCGATATGGGCTTTCAGAAAGTGAACTAGTTCCTCGATAAAGAGAGGAATTCCGTCACATTTCTCCTCAACAAAAGTGACAAGCTCGTCCGACGCGTGGGCCGCATCCCACAATGCCGCGACGAGACGGGGTACAACGCTCTCGGTTAAGCGAGAAAGCTGTAGGGTGGCAACGGTGGCATCTGTGTGAGCGTCGTGAAGGATTGGAGTACGAGTGGCGCCAACGATCAAGACAGGATAATATTGAACTTCTTTGGCTAAGCGGAGAATGAGCGATCGAGTGTGCGCATCGGCCCAATGTATGTCTTCGAAAACGAGGATCTGCGGTGCTAGAGTTGCCCATGCAGCTAGAACGTCGATCACTGCATCCAGCGCCAGTTGGATAAGCTCGTCGCTATCCGCTTCCATAATCTCTGAGCGCTCTTGAGCTATGCGAGCCTCGGGATTGAGCAGAAGGAAGATCAGATCGGCTGTTTCCTTGCGCGCACCCGGCGCAGTGATCGCAAGATAGTTTCTAACCGCGGCTAGATCGGCGAATTTTGTGTTTCCGGTAAGGCTTTCGTGATCTCGCTGAATTGCGTCTATGAAGGCGTGGAATGGACGAGCATCGCGGCGAGGTTCACATTGGAACACGTGCCTCCCACGATAGTGTGGGTCAACCTGATGAAGGAACTCGAAGACCAACCGGGATTTGCCGATCCCTGCTTCACCCTCAATGAATACCAGTTGGCCTTGACCGGATTGGGCTAACCTCCACTTCGAATGCAAAAGCCCAAGCTCGTCCTCTCGCCCCAAAATGGGAGTATCTGTTCGCCGGTAAGCGAGGAAACGCTGGTGATGTTGCCGACGGGCTATAGGACGCCAGACACGTTGAGATTCCGAAAAGCCCTTTAGATCGAAAGTACCCAGCGGTTGATAATCAAAAAGGGAATGGGTCAGAACGTATGTGTTGCCGGCGACCGCAACTGTTCCTGGAACCGCGACTGCCTGAAGGCGTGCAGCAAGGTTAAGTGCAAGTCCCGTTGCTTCCACGTTCCCCGGCGGATAGGAGGCAGTTCGAGGCCTCAATATGACGACGCCGGTCGCAATGCCAATCCTCATATGGATTGATTGCTTGGTCCCTGTCAGTCCAAGCGCCGCGGCCTGTTGCAATATCTCAAGGGCAGCAGCAACGGCTGCCTCAGCAGAATTTTCAATTGATATAGGATAGCCAAAGAATGCCAAGCCGCCGTCACCGACAGATCGGTCAAGATAGCCATCAAATCGTTCAACAATGCTCGCAACCAACCCATGGATGTGGTGTTGCCCAAGCTCATATTCTTCAGGATCCAAACTGCTGAGCAGTGAGGTCGAGTTCGCTATGTCATAGAATAGCGCTGTGATCTGACGCCTTTCACCGCCATTCATCGTTGGCTCTAGCCGGACCGATGGTGTGTTGGGCAAGCCGCTCATCCAAGACGCCTACACGACTTTCAATTTGACACTGGATATCCAATGTCCTCAATAAAAGTGTCGCAAAAATGCAGGCGCCTTACCAGTGTTACCGAGCCATTGGTCGGTCATCGCTCCGTCACATCATAGTGTAGCTCGTTATTTGGTTCGGAGGCGCCCGATTTCCAAACTCACCTTACATTGCGGCTCAATTGTCAGACGAAAATGTAGGGATTCCCGAGATATTGGTCCAAATTCTAATACAAAGTGGCCTATGAAATTGATCGATTATAAAATCTTAATATATTATAACTAATAAAATAGCCTATCTGGTAATCTTATAAGAACAATAATGGGACTTATATAAATATATTATTTGGCGCGCTAAGGCATCGGAATTAAAACACCGGACAATCAGCAAGCCAGTCCAGGTAGCAGTTCGGATCGTTGGTTCAGTTGGCGATATTCCGGCTGAGGCTCCAAGTTCGGTTGAAGGCATGGAGCCAGCCGTCAAATGGCCTGCCTAAGATCCGCCCATGAGAGGATCCTACCACGGCTCCGGTTACAGACTTCTTGTCAAAACGCTTGTTATGCGAATATCTCTAGGTCGCTTGGCCATGTCACCGACGTGATCGACCTACCCCTTTGAGGGCTTGGCGCCGGTCCCTGACAGTCGTACCATCAGTTGTCAACGACGCGGATGACGGCCCATGCACCT
>Ga0182742_1002986_pt1 | contig 17406 bp, 17 predicted proteins | sample eDN5th37CBELigMG_FD_128880 | JGI IMG/M metagenome (GOLD analysis project Ga0182742, IMG submission 128880) | Enriched Miracle-Growth compost microbial communities from Emeryville, California, USA - eDNA 5th pass 37_C BE-Lig MG (version 2)... ...
AGGAGCCCCCATTTGACAGATCCAGTATTATTTCGGTCAATCACTTTATCAAAATCATACGTAGTCATAAAGCACCTCGCCTTTTTCCATTTTATTTGATCTATGTAATATGATAAGATATGTGAACGAAAAGATAAAATAAAAGGTGATTTCACATGGAAATGCTCGAAATGAATTTAAGTTTGTTACAGCGTCTAATGGAGTGGGATCCACTCGGATATGGGGAAGACAGCTATGATCCAGAAATTGCAGATACGATTCAAGCGGTACATGTTTTGTCATCTCCAAAAGAGCTAGCACGAAAAATCCAAAGCATATATGAGTTTTCTTTTGAAGAAATCATTCCTTTATCTGAATGTACAATCATGGCCGAAGAATTGTTAGCCATTAAAAACGAGAGCTCTTGCTCGTTGTAATGTTAGGCTCTTTTCTTAATCTTTGTTGCTTTTGTGGATATAAATTTGTTAATTGTGCTAAGTATCCGCAGAAAATAGCATTAATTTAATAAGAAAAGAGCCTGCAAACAAAGTTCTTAAGCGCAAAATAGCTATTTCCACGTTAAAATCGGCTTTAAGATTTTAACAACAATCTTTACGAAAACAGACTAATGTTAAAAAAGCTTCAAGCGGAGACTTCCCTTGAAGCTTTATTTATACAAGAAACTCTTTAATATACTTGTGAACAATTTCAGGTCGTTCTTCAGGTACAAGATGTCCAGTCTCCTTTAACACAATGAGCTTAGAGTTTTTTAAATCTTGCTTCAAACGTTTTCCGACCCGGAGTGGGACAACTCTGTCGTGCTCGCCCCAAATGAGCAGACACGGAGTCTCAATTTTGTTTAGATCAGACTCACCTAGCTCGTCCTCTCGATGCCGTATCATTCGAGTTAAGGCTGGGAAAATATCTCCTTTTAAAAAAGGGACTAAATAACCGTTCAACATATCATCATCAATCATTGAATGGTCATGCACGACATTGACCAGATTTTTCATGACTCCTGATTTAGCTAGATGTCTTTTCACATACAAGTGGAAAAAGGGAAGATAACTAGATAAAACAAGAGGAAGTTTCATTCGCTTTAAGTAACCAGAGCTGCATAATAAAACCGTCCGTGCCACCAAATCAGGGCGTAGGTGGGCGATTTTTAAGGCAATCTGCCCTCCCATAGAGTGTCCAATTATAGATAGATTTTTGATCTGTAAATGCTCAACAAAGGAGATAATGGAGCGGGCTATGTTCTCATACGAGTAGATAAATTTCTTTGATTTTCCGCTTTTACCGAATGGCGGGAAATCAACGGCGATGACGTTAAATTCCTCACGAAGAAGAGGAATCAGCCTTCGGAAACTAAAGGTAGACGAGAGAAACCCATGAATGAGCAATAGTGTATCTGTTGCTTGAGAATGTTTATAATGTTCATAATACAGGTCGTTTCCGTTAATATTGATTGTACCGGTGATGCTTGCGTCATCCATAATCGTAATCACTCCCTTATTGGCATTTTTGTTTTTTCATAGAATACCCATCTATGACAAAAACAATCATAAAAAAAGTGATGATAAAATTTGAAAATTAAATTATTTTTTACGCATTTTTGTTATAATGTAACTATTTTAAGCGATAAACCAGAAAAGGATGTTAACGCATGAAACTTTCGGAAAAAGAACTCGAAGTTGTAGAAATTCTTGAAAAGGATGCCCGAATTTCCTCTGAGGATGTAGCGAAAATGATCGGTCTAAGCTTGCAAGAAACAGACGAGCTTATTAAGAAGCTTGAAAAAGAGAAAGTTCTTGTTCATTACACAACTGTAGTAGATTGGTCAAAAATTGATGGTCATGAAGGCGTTACGGCTATGATTGATGTCAAGGTCACACCGAAGAGAGGAGTAGGCTTTGATGAAGTAGCTGAGCGCATATACCGATTCAAGGAAGTAAAGTCCGTCTATCTCATGTCAGGAGCTTATGATCTTAGCGTGATTATTGAAGGGAAATCGATGAATGAAGTAGCTAGATTTGTTTCCAATAAGCTATCAACTCTCGATTCTGTCTTATCAACAACTACCCATTTTATTCTGAAGAAATATAAGCATGATGGAACCATATTTGAACCATTAGCAGACGATGATAAGAGAATTGTGGTGTCACCGTAATGAAACAGACAAAATCTTATTTGGCAAAAACGGTAGAAGACCTTAAGCCATCTGGAATTCGAAAGTTTTTTGATCTTGCCGCTGGAATGGAAGGGGTTATTTCCTTAGGGGTCGGTGAGCCGGACTTTGTCACCTCTTGGTCAGCAAGAGAAGCAGCCATTCTTTCCCTTGAACAAGGTTATACCTCTTATACAGCCAATGCTGGATTATTAGAGCTTCGTAATGAAGTGTCCTCGTATATGAAAAAGCAATTTCATGTGGATTACAATCCGAAAAACGAGATCATCATTACGGTTGGAGCTAGTCAAGCATTAGACATTGCCTTGCGTGCGATCCTTGACCCAGGTGATGAAGTCATTGTCATCGAACCAAGCTTCGTCTCCTATGCCCCACTAGTTTCACTTGCAGGTGGAAAGCCGGTTGCGGTTCAGGCAACAGAAGAGTACGATTTTAAAATTCAAACTCATCAGTTAGAAAAAGCGGTTACTGACCGAACGAAGGCGATTATGCTTTGTTCACCGAATAATCCAACCGGCACGATGTTGGGTGAAAATGAATTATTAGAGCTTGCTACATTTATTGAGAAACATGACCTTCTCGTGTTATCGGATGAAATTTACGCAGAGCTTGCATATGATGAACCATACGTTAGTTTTGCTGCGATTGAAGGCATGAGGCATAGAACACTTTTGATTAATGGTTTCTCAAAAGGCTTTGCGATGACAGGTTGGAGACTTGGTTTTGTTTGTGCGAACGAAGAACTAACGGCAGCGATGTTAAAAATTCATCAGTATGCCATGATGTGTGCTCCGACGATGGCACAGTACGCGGCTCTTGAGGCACTAAAAGGCGGCAGAGAAGACGTAGAAGATATGAAAAAAAGCTATCGTAGACGAAGAAACTACTTTGTTCAGTCACTTAACGATATCGGGCTTTCCTGCCATATCCCTGGTGGTGCGTTCTATGCATTCCCATCCATTGTAAGTACTGGTCTATCATCAGAGCAATTTGCTGAACAATTATTGATTGAAGAAAAGGTAGCTGTGGTTCCAGGGAATGTGTTTGGAATTAGCGGGGAAGGGCATATTCGCTGCTCGTACGCTTCATCCATGGAACATTTACAAGAAGCGGTGAAACGAATCAAACGGTTTGTTGAGAAGTAATACCCTATAAGATAGGACAACTGGTGCTTTCTGATTTAAAAACACAAGAAAAGACGTATGAATGTGGTGACATACGTCTTTTCTTTATTTATTAAAGTTTCTACTAAAGCCCCTTAACTTTGAAATGGCAATTGACATCACTATAAGTAATCCATCTAGCTTCAAGAGATTCTGCACTTATCGGCTGGTGGATAAGGTTAGGCACCCTAGCTGATAGACGGAGAAATTCCGCTTAATTAGTAATTCTTATTAAAAAAGGCTTAAATAGGCGGAGAGATTCCGCCTATTGGCTCGAAAAATTCGAAAATGAGAGATTTTTCTTTGCTTAAGCGGAAAACCTTCCCTTATTTACCCCCAAATGAGGCTTCACTTTGCATCTAACCGGAAAATCTCCGCTTATTTGGCTTTTGCTCGTTACAGAAAAGCACTCCAAAACGGAACCCTTTACTTATTTAAACTATTTAATCCTTCATAATGTATGACAAAGCAATAGTTCCCACTCCTGTATGAACACCAGCAACAGGAATTAAAGGGAGAACTTCAATCTTCAATGACTCAAATTCGGTCGTAATTTTTGCGAGTACCCCTTCCGCGATCTCCTTTTCACCTGCATGCATAATGCCAATTCGATCGTATATACCTTGATTGTAGGCATCACGCAAGCGGTCAATGAGAGCCTGCTCTGCTTTTCTCATCGTTCGAATTTTTTCAACGATATTTACTTTCCCTTCTTTAAAAGCCAGTAATGGTTTTATTTGTAGAAGATTTCCTAAGATAGAACCAAAATTGGAGACTCGTCCACTTTTTCTTAATTGATCTAAGTTTGCAGGGATTAAGATCAAGCGGCATTTCTCTCTTAACGAAAGAAGTTCTTTCACAATCTCAGAAGGCTTGTGACCCTCATGATACAAGGTGATTCCTTCTTCTATTAGAAACTTTAACGGAAAAGAACCAATCCACGAGTCAACTGGGTGAACAGGGAAACCGACGATCTCTGCTGCTTGTGTGGATGTGGAGTACGTTCCAGAAAGTTCACTAGAAACATGGATGATGATCGCTTCATCGTAATTTTCTTTTAATTGGGTATAAAGGTCAATAAAGTCCCCTAGTGCAGGCTGGGAGCTAGTCGGCGGAATGTCCGAGTTACTCATCATTTCATAAAATTCCTCGGTGGTTATATCTACACCCTCTTTATAGGTTGCGTTTCCAAACGTAAACGAAAGGGGAACCACGTATATATGATTGTCTTGTAACCAAGTTTGATCTTTTTCTGAGAAACTGGCTGTCGAATCGGTTACCCAAGCAATTTTCTTTGCCATAATGACCTCCATAAGATGTTATATAAGTATTATGCTAATAAGGAATAATCTCCAAAATAAAACAAACGAATAGCGAGGAACAAATCCCTCGCTTAACTCACCATTTATATATGACTTTCTTCTTGCATCAATTCTGAGACCGGAATATCAAGTACAGTAGATATTTTTAAAATGGTTTGTGTGTCAGGAGTTTGAATGCCTGACTCATATTTGTCAATCGTAGCAGAGCCAACACGGATCTTCATAGCAAGCTCCTGCTGTGACATTTCTAGTTCTTCCCGAAAGCGTTTCATGTTGTGCCCAATTGCAGTCATGGCTCATCCATCCTTTCGAAAAAGATAATATCTTATTATTTATTTTATCACGATTAGGATTAGGAATTGATCCCAATCGTGAACGTTTCGTTACAGTTACAACAGTCCAATTGATTTTAAAAATACAAAGATAATGGCAACGGGAACGATAAATCGGATGGTGAAATACCAGATCGTAAACAGCTTATTCATATTCCCGAAGGTTCCTAATGTTAATTCACTTTTCAATAGCTTATACGGAAGCCGGTACCCAACAAATATAGAGATTAAAAAGGCTCCTAACGGCATGCCGATATTACTTGCGATAAAATCAGCGAAATCAAAGATGGTTTTCCCAAAAATAAGTACATCAGACCACACCCCGAAAGATAAGGCGCTAGGAATGCCAAAAATAAAGATTACAAAACCAGTTTTCCAAGCCCACTGTTTGCGCAGTTCTGTTTTCTCTTTAACAATAGCCGCTACAACAATTTCTAAAATGGAGAAAGCTGAGGTTAATGTGGCAAACAAAAGCAGCACAAGGAAAATCGTTAAAAAGAATGCCCCAAATGCCATTTCGTTAAACACAGCAGGGAGAACCACAAACACTAAACCAGGTCCTGCCCCAGGTTCAAATCCAAGTGCAAATACCGCTGGAAAAATAACGATCCCAGCAAGTAGAGAGATAAAAATATTTAGACCAACGACTGAAAAAGCGGACTTAGTAATGTTTTCCTTTTTAGAAAGATAAGATGCATACGTAACCATGACGGAAATACCAACGCTTAATGCAAAAAAGGATTGTCCAAGCGCTAGCAAGATGGTGTCAGGAGTTAGAGAGCTCCAATTCGGCTTAAGTAGAAACTCTACCCCTTTTGATGCTCCATCAAGAGTTAAGGAACGAATGGCAAGTATGATAAAAAGAATAAATAAAGCTGGCATCATGTACTTACTAGCTTTCTCAATTCCTTGCTGAACCCCACCTTGGATAACAAAAATGGTTAATATCATAAAGACTGCTTGTGCAATAATGGCTTCAATAGGGTTACTAATAGTCGTACCGAACAGTGAACCATACTGATCTTGAGACAGTCCGGATAAACTGCCAGTAACACTACGGATGAGATAAGATAAGATCCAACCGCCTACCACACTATAAAAAGACAAGATAAGTCCAGAAATGATGACTCCTAAATATCCGATAACCTTCCAGTTTGAGTTAGGAGCAAGAATTTTATAAGAGGTGATTGCATCCTTTTGTGTATTTCTACCAATAATAAACTCAGCAATAAGGATCGGTGCACCGATGAATATAGTTAACAATAAAAAAAGAAGGAAAAAGAGTCCTCCGCCATTTGTTCCTGCCATATATGGGAATTTCCAAATAGCTCCGAGACCAATTGCAGAACCAGCTGCTGCAAGAATAAAGCCAATCTTTGATGTCCATTGCTCATGTGTTTTCATTACTGTTTTTCCACCTACTATTAAAAGATATTTTCCCATAATACTATATTTTCGGACTATTGTGTAGTAAATTTTTTTGAATAAGATGTGACATTGTGATATAATCTTATATTGCGTATAAAAAAGATAAATAAACTATATTTAGGAGTGTTTCTATGTCAGAGAAAATTGAAGTTGGAAGTGTTGTTACAGGTAAAGTTACGGGAATTCAAGCATACGGTGCGTTCGTTGCACTTGATGAAAATACTCAAGGGTTAGTTCATATTTCAGAAGTTACACACGGATTTGTTAAAGATATTAACGAGCACCTTAAAGTAGGAGATGAAGTTCAAGTAAAAGTTCTTTCTGTCGATGAGAATGCTGGGAAAATCGGTCTTTCTATCCGAGCGACTGTAGAAGCACCTGAAGCACCAGTAGCTGCACAAAAGGCAGCAGCAAAGAAACCAAGAAAGCGTACAGCTGCAGCTGCTATCAAGCAAGATACAGAAGCACCACAAGGCTTTAACACACTAAAAGATAAGCTACAAGAGTGGATTGAGCAATCACAAAGATAATAAGGAACTATAGTGTGGGAGAAATTCTCCCACTTTTTTTTATGTTTTTTCTCGAGGAAGGACATAAGTTATTCTTTTAAGATACACTAAGATAAGGTAGTTTTTTCACCATGATTGAATCTGATCGGAGGTAAAAAATATGGCGAGTAAGTCACAAGAAGTCATTGAGCAAACGGAAAAGTTTGGGGCTAATAATTATCACCCGCTACCGATTGTTATTTCTAAAGCAGAAGGTGTTTGGGTGGAGGATCCTGAAGGGAACAAATATATGGATATGCTTAGCGCGTATTCAGCTGTGAACCAAGGTCATCGTCATCCGAAAATTATTGAAGCATTAAAGGAACAAGCGGATCGGGTAACGCTGACCTCACGTGCGTTTCATAATGACCAGCTTGGACCATGGTATGAAATGATTTGTGAAATGACCAATAAAGAAATGGCATTGCCAATGAACACGGGTGCGGAGGCTGTGGAAACAGCGGTTAAGGCAGCCCGGCGGTGGGCGTATGATGTGAAGGGTGTAGAAGATGATCAAGCAGAGATTATTGCATGCTTAGGAAATTTTCACGGACGAACAATGACGGCGGTTTCTTTATCCTCTGAAGATGAGTATAAGCGTGGATTTGGACCGATGTTACCAGGAATTAAGCTGATTCCATACGGAGACATGGAAGCATTAAAAGCTGCCATTACTCCAAATACGGCTGCCTTCTTGATTGAACCTATCCAAGGTGAAGCCGGCATTGTCATTCCGCCTGAAGGATTTATACGTGCTGCTTTTGATCACTGTAAAGAAAACAATGTCCTATTTATTGCCGATGAAATTCAAGCTGGTTTGGCACGTACGGGGAAAATGTTTGCTTGTGAATGGGAAGGCATCGAGCCAGACATGTATATTTTAGGAAAGGCACTGGGTGGGGGCGTATTCCCAATCTCTTGTGTCGTCGCAAACAAAGAAGTTCTCGGCGTCTTTAATCCAGGGTCACACGGATCCACATTCGGTGGTAACCCGATGGCCTGTGCGGTTTCCGTTGCTGCTTTACAAGTACTGACGGAAGAGAAGTTAGCCGAACGTTCTCAGGAGCTTGGGAGCTATTTTCTATCAAAATTACAAGAAATCAAGAACCCAATCATTAAAGAAGTTCGCGGTCGCGGTCTGTTTATTGGTGTAGAACTAACCGTCCCGGCTAGAAAATACTGTGAGCAGCTAAAAGAAGAAGGACTGTTATGTAAAGAAACACATGACACTGTGATTCGTTTTGCTCCACCACTAGTAATTAGCAACGAAGACCTTGACTGGGCGATTGAACGAATTAAGAAAGTATTAAGCTCATAAAAAAATCCTTGCACTTTTTGGGTGCAAGGATTTTTTAAAATTAGCGAGTTGGTCTTGGTTCTGGGTCTCTCACTGTTTGTTCATTTGGTTTAAAGAGGAGGCCAAGATTTAATAATCCGGCGATACCAACTAATCCGTAGATAATTCTAGAAAGAGCAGAACCTTGTCCGCCAAAGATAGCTGCTACTAGGTCAAATTGGAAGAATCCAATTAGTCCCCAGTTGATAGCTCCGATAATGGTAAGTACTAGTGCAATACGTTGAATGGTACTCATGCTGTTTTCCTCCTTAGGATGGTTTGTTTATATAGTTTATCTATATAAAGTTACACAATCTTATCGTTTGATTGTTGCTGCCCTTTTATGCATTTTCATAGTAAGAATTTTGGAGTCTATTTTTTTGCATTACCTCTCTTTTTGGAACATAATAAAGATTGAATAGGAGGATGAAGTATGGATAATTTTACATTTTTTAATCCGACGAAATTGATTTTTGGTAAAGACACTGTCGAACAATTGAAGGCTGAAGTACCTCGATATGGCAAGAAAGTGTTACTTGTTTATGGAGGGGGAAGCATTAAACGAAATGGCCTATATGATCAGGTCTTGTCATTGTTAAAAGAAGTAGATGTTGAGGTATTTGAGTTACCAGGTGTAGAACCTAACCCTCGTATCTCTACCGTGAAAAAGGGAGTAGAAATCTGCAGAAATGAAGGCATTGATTTTCTATTAGCCGTTGGCGGTGGAAGTGTGATCGACTGTACAAAAGCGATTGCTGCAGGTGCGAAGTATGAAGGTGACACATGGGATCTTATGACTCGAAAAGCCGTTGCCAAGGAAGCGCTTCCGTTTGGTACGGTACTAACTTTAGCTGCGACAGGCTCCGAGATGAATTCAGGATCTGTTATAACCAACTGGGAAACAAAAGAAAAATATGGATGGGGCAGTCCAGTCACTTTCCCGCAATTTTCTATCCTTGATCCTGTCAATACATATACGGTTCCAAGAGATCAAACAGTTTACGGTATTGTGGATATGATGGCACATGTGTTGGAGCATTATTTCCATTTAACTGAAAGCACAGAACTTCAGGATCGTATGTGTGAAGGATTACTACTTACCGTCATGGAGGCAGCACCTAAGCTTCTTGAAGATCTTGAAAGCTATGAACATCGAGCAACTATTCTTTATAGTGGAACGATGGCACTAAACGGAATGCTTTCTATGGGATACCGTGGAGACTGGGCAACTCATAATATCGAGCACGCAGTTTCGGCTGTATACGATATCCCACACGGTGGAGGTCTTGCAATTCTATTCCCTAACTGGATGAAGCATAACTTGAAAGTGAAACCAGAACGCTTCAAGAAGCTTGCTGTTCGCGTATTTGGAGTAAATGCAGAAGGCAAAACAGACGAGGAAGTAGGTTTAGAAGGAATTGATCAACTTCGTAAGTTCTGGAACTCCATCGGTGCACCATCACGCTTGGCGGACTACGAGATTGACGATAGCCAAGTCGAAGTGATGGCTGACAAAGCAATGGTATACGGCGAATTCGGAAACTTTACAAAGTTAAACAAAGAAGATGTCATGGCGATTTACCGCGCTTCTTTATAAAAATAAAACACGTGCAATTTTCGTAATTGCACGTGTTTCATTTTTTATCGGGTGGAAATACTACGGTAAGAAGGTGGGTTTTTGAGCATTTCTTAACAATTAACACATTTGTTCAAAATGTTTACGCTTACATAAGTAGACAGTTCTTGATTCCTTAACCAGCTTTCGATAAAGTGATATAGTAAACAACAAATCATTGGAGGATCATTCATGACACACGTTCGTTTTGATTACTCAAAAGCACTTAGTTTTTTTGGGGAACATGAAGTTACTTATTTACGTGATTTTGTAAAAGTTGCTCATCATTCATTACATGAAGCAACAGGAGCTGGAAACGATTACTTAGGTTGGATTGACCTTCCAGTTAACTACGACAAAGAAGAATTTGCACGCATCCAAAAAGCAGCAGAAAAAATCAAGCAAGACTCTGATGTTCTATTAGTTTGTGGAATTGGTGGTTCTTACTTAGGTGCACGCGCTGCCATTGAAATGCTGCAACACAGCTTTTACAATGCATTGCCAAAGGAAAAGCGTAGCACTCCACAAATTATCTTCATCGGAAACAACATTAGTTCTACATACATGAGAGACGTTATGGATCTTTTAGACGGAAAGGATTTCTCCCTTAACGTCATTTCTAAGTCTGGTACAACTACAGAGCCAGCTATCGCTTTCCGTATTTTCCGCAAGCTTTTAGAAGAAAAGTACGGAGTAGAAGAAGCGAAGAAGCGTATTTATGCAACAACTGACAAAGCAAGAGGCGCATTGAAAACGCTAGCTACTGAAGAAGGATACGAATCATTCATCATTCCTGATGATGTAGGTGGTCGTTATTCTGTTCTAACGGCTGTAGGTTTACTTCCGATTGCTGCAAGTGGGGCAGATATCGAAGCAATGATGAAAGGTGCAGCAGCTGCACGCGATGATTTCGGAAGCTCTGAGCTAGAAGAAAACTTAGCATACCAATATGCAGCAGTTCGTAACGTTCTTTACAACAAAGGGAAAACAATCGAAATGCTGATTAACTATGAGCCAGGATTGCAGTATTTTGCAGAATGGTGGAAGCAACTGTTTGGAGAAAGCGAAGGAAAAGACCAAAAAGGAATTTACCCTTCTTCTGCAAACTTCTCAACAGATCTACACTCTTTAGGTCAATACGTTCAAGAAGGTCGACGTGACCTATTTGAAACCGTTGTCCTTGTTGAGAGTCCACGTCATGAGTTAACGATTGAAGAAGCTGACAGTGATTTAGATGGATTAAACTATCTTGCTGGACAAACCGTTGACTTTGTTAATAACAAAGCATTTGAAGGTACATTGCTTGCTCATACCGACGGCGGAGTTCCAAACTTAGTGGTGACGATTCCACAAATGGATGCTTACACATTCGGTTACCTTGCATACTTCTTTGAAAAAGCATGTGCAATGAGCGGATACCTACTAGGTGTAAATCCATTTGACCAACCTGGTGTAGAAGCATACAAAGTAAACATGTTCGCATTATTAGGCAAACCTGGATTCGAAGAGAAGAAAGCAGAGCTTGAGAAGCGTTTATAAATTAACAAAAGTGTTAGTCAATGGAGATTTTCTCTCTTTTGACTAACACTCTTTTTTTTGTGAGAAACTAAAAGAAAAAGGGGGATGGCTATGATTCAAATTCCTTCACAAATTGAAGGTAAGCACTTTGATTTGTATAAGCTAGAGCAATTATTGAAACCGCTTGGTTATACAATTGGCGGTAATTGGGATTATGATCACGGATACTTGGATTATAAAATTGATGATGAAAAAGGATATCAATTTTTAAGGGTTCCCTTTCGAGTAGTTGATGGGCAACTGGACGCACGAAATTGTACGGTAGCGATTGAAAGACCATTCTTGCTATCGCATCTTTTTCAAGATGACCTAGACGACCATGCGTATATTGGTAATACATCTGCATCCTTTGACCAGTTTCAGGAACCGGTCGATAAGGACGCAAGTGTTCCTGAAAAATTTGTAGATATCGGTAAGGCACTTGTTCAAGAACTGGAACAAATTCTATTTGATTAAAGTCGGTCAATAATTAGTAACTCATCCTGTTTTTCAATAACCGTTTCTTGAGGAGGATTCACCATTGTGTTTTCTCCTCTTTTAATGCCGATTAATAGCTTTCCATCTTTAAGTAAATTCCCATTCGCGGTATAAAATGATTGAGAGACATAGTCTTTACTTGGATGGAAGTGAACTCTACTACCGTGAAGTTCATCAAGTACCTCAACAAAAGTCGATACAACTCTATCGGTGGAAATGCAATTGGTCATAACATAACTCATCATCCGGTTGGATTGAATGATCTCGTCAGCCCCAGCTCTTTTCGCATTTGCCATCTGTTCACGGGTAAGAACTTCTACAATGGCAGTAATGTTGGGATTTAGGCCTTTGATGGTCAGTAACGCAAGAATCGTATTCATGTCCGCATCAAGCTCATCCTTGTGTTGATCGGCTGTAATAAGGACCTTTTCGGCTGTAGCAATATTTGCTTTTATTAAGACATGATCTTGAGAAGCTCTTCCTCTAATAAAGTGCACCTTTGCATCCATAACTGGATTGGATTGTAAGGTTTCATCGATTAAAATAATATCTGTAAATTGGTCGAGTGTTCGAATCGTTTGAATAATTTCTTTTGAACGTTCATTCCATCCAATGATAATCAAATGTTTATCTCCTCTAAAATGAACTTTTCCTTCTAAATAATTGTTTTGCCTAGATACGGCCGTTGTAGCAAGCGTAATAAAATAGGTAGATAAGAATCCAGCGCCGATAAAAATGAGGAGAATTCCTACGATTCTTCCCAAAAATGTTTCTGGAGAATAGTCTCCATATCCAACAGTAGATGTAGTAATGATGGCCCACCAGATTCCTTCGAAGACAGTAGGAAAACTCTCTGGCTCAACCATATGGATCATTATTCCAAAAAATAGAACGAGTAATATGGCCATGGTTAATATTCGGACAAGCGTTGGCAATCGTAAAAAACTAGTATAAATTCGGTGGTGCATACCCTCACCTCTTGGAAGTCTCACTAAAAGTATAGACCATATCGATTGGTGTTAAACGCAAAAAAGACCCTCAGCAACGAGGGTCATATATTAATTTTGTTTAGCCGCAGCCAATGCCCTATTCACATCAATTAATCCTTCGCCAAAGTATTCATCTTTCCCAACTTCTCCAATGTCATAGCTGGAAGAACGAATAATGTCCATAACTTCCTTATTGGATAAAGTCGGATTGGTAGATAAAATTAATCCAGCTAATCCTGTCACATGTGGAGACGCCATGGATGTCCCCGAAAGGGCAGCATATTGATTTTGGAAATAGGTGCTTGGAATATCAACACCTGGTGCGGCTACATCGATATAATTTCCATAGTTTGAGAAAGAGGCGCGTTCTCCTGAATAACCAATCGCTGATACGCTTAGTACTTGATCAAAGGCTGCAGGGTAACTTGGTTGGTTCGTATTGTCATTACCTGAGGCTGCAATAAGAACGACCCCTTTATCGTATGCATATTGAATGGCTTCTTTTAATACGGTAGCCGGTTGATAATTGCCTAAGCTTAAATTAATTACATCGGCTCCATGGTCTGTGGCCCAGACAATGCCTTTTGCAATATCGAACGTATAACCATAACCGTCCTTCGCTAATGTTTTTACGGGCATAATTTGATTGTACCATGTGATTCCAGCCACTCCTTCTTTATTATTTGTCTCAGAAGCGATGATACCTGCAACATGTGTCCCATGACCATTATCGTCATCTGGGGTAGCCTTCTCATCGATTGCGTTATAGCCTTCTACCAACTTATGCTTTAAATCCGGATGATCTAAATCGACCCCTGTATCCACAACCGCAATCACGACATTTTTATCTCCCTTTGAAATATCCCATCCTTTTTCTGTTTCGATTACGGGAAGATTCCATTGGTATTGCTCTTGATAATAAGTGTCATTTGGGGCAACGGCTTCATTTTGTAAAAGAATGAAGTTCGGTTCGGCATACTCCACTTCCTCTAACCCACGGAAGTAAAGGAGCATTTGGTGTGTCGTTTTGGAATTAGAACGGAACATGTATAGGTTGGCTAATTTGTCACTTTTACTTGCGTCAATCTCTTTGTTAATTTGAGCAAGCCGTTCATCGCTAATCTCAGTTTTAAATTTAACGGTTGCTTCGTGCTCATAGTAATGACTTTGATCGTCTTCATTATGGTTAATAATTTGAACTTCTGAATGATGATTAAGTTTTGAAACTAAGTGGTTGTTCGATGGATCATTATTTAGATGCATGAGTCTGGATGTTGGTTCTTGAGAAGGTTCAACATTCACTTTTCGCATATCTATCGTATTTCGATCGAGCGTTCTTATTTCTCGATCGGGCATCATTCGAGCAACCCCTATAATCAACAACAAGGCTAATCCAATAAGCATAAGCGTTCTTGTTCTTCGAAACATCCTTCTCACCTCATCGTTTATTTCCTACTATTAGGATGTTCAGTCACCCGCCTAGTATTGATGGTAATTTTAAGGAAGCGAGAATCATACATAAATCTCGAGCAAAACAGCAAAAATGTACGTATGTGCCAGATAAAGGAGGGAAACGAATGAACAAGCCATTAGCTTATTTAAGAGAAATTTTATCGAATTATACGGATCGATCTGACACAGCTGAATTCATATTCAATAAGATAGAGCAAGGGAATTTTTCAAGTGAAGAAAGCTTTGCTCGAAGCTTATCTGATGAAGAAAATAATTTTTTAAACAGTATTTTGCCGGAAGAAATTAAGCATGCGAACAATGAAGATGATGATACTCGTGCTAAGCAATTAAACGAAGTGTTCGAACAACTCTTTTAACAAGGAGAAAAAGGACAATGAAATCATTGTCCTTTTTCATCTCTCTTTAGAGCTTCTTCCGTATAAGGGTCATGCTCCACCGCCGGAAGATCACCAAAGGTTGTCATAATGCCTTCTTCGTCGAGTTCCTCTTCATACTTTTCATGTTGCTTATTTGGGTAGACAGTTACATGCTTTCCGGTAATATCGACACCGACAAAGTTTTCGTAATCTTCCACATAGCCAACATTTTCTTGGGATTCAATATACATGTCATCATAATGATCCACTTGCTCCACAATATCGGAAGGGCTCTCAGACGTCCCGTAGCTTGCCACATCTTGCCAAGAATCTTCCGCATCATATGAGACATTTTCATCAGTTTCATCCATATCAAATTTTCCGAATGGAGGCATTAATACCCCTTCTTCAATCGGTCTTTCGTGAGAAGTCACTTTATCTGGAGTATGCTCAATGCAATAAAGTGTATTGGGAAGAGCTTCTAAACGCTCCACTGGGATCTCTTTATGACAAACCACGCAAGTACCATATGTTCCGTTTTTGATGGCTTCTATGGCTTCAAGAGTATTACGATATTCCAATCGATAATGTTCGTTAAGGGCGAGATCTTTTTCTCGTTCATATAATTCGGTTCCAGCATCACCAGGGTGGTTGTCGTAAACAGAAAGTTCACTTACCGAATCGGAAAGACTTCGCTGCAAATTGAAATGATCATTGTTTTCAAATTCCTCTTCTATTTGTGCTTTACGGTCTTCTAACGCTTGCTTAAATTGCTGTAATTGTTGACTTGATAGCATCTCAACCAATCCTTTCGCTGGTCTGGTACAAGTTTTAGTATTTCCCGATAGATGTAGTTCATAAAAGGTAAAATGTGCTTAGAAAAAAATGTCGAATCGTCTCCTAGTTCACCCGAAAAGTTTGTTATAATTAGTTGGGTGTGGAAGGGAGAACTGAAAATTGGGAAATAGGGAATTACTAAAAAAGAATTTAAAAAGTAGATCATTTCGGTTAAACCTACTGTTCTTTGTTATATTTTGTCTATTTACACTTCTCATTATCCGTTTAGGATTAGTACAAATCGTATTCGGGGAATCATATAGTAAAGAAGTTTCAAGACTTGATGCAACGGTTGTGAGTTTGCCAGCACCACGAGGCAAAATGTATGACCGACATGGACAAGTAATTGTCGATAATGAAGGAATGGATGCTGTCGCCTTTTCAGAAGAACCAGGCATGACAACTGAAGATAAAATTGAAGTAACGCGTAAACTTGCAAAACTATTAAGCTTAGAAAAAGAGAGTTATAAAGAAAGAGATTTGAAGGATTACTGGTTAGCTGCTTATACAGACGAAGCAGAAAAGCTGTTAAAGGATAAAGAACTTTCGCTTTCAGGGAAAGAACAATATGCCCTGCAAATTGAACGTGTTCCTGAAAAAGCTGTGAAAGAAATTGAAGAAAAAGAGCTTGAGGAAGCCATTATTTACAAGCGCATGACAAGTGGCTATATGTATGAAATACAAACGATTAAATCTGAGGGACTAACTCTTGAAGAGATGGCAACCGTCTCAGAAAATCTCAGCTATCTTCCAGGTGTAGAAATTATTACAGATTGGAATCGTATTTATCCATATGGTGAAATGTTAAAGCCGGTTTTAGGCAGCGTAACAACAGCCAAACAGGGTATTTTAGAAGAAAGAAGCAATTATTACTTATCTAGAGGCTATTCGCGTAACGACCGGGTGGGAAAAAGTTATCTAGAGTACCAATACGAAGAATTACTGCATCCGAATAAAGGTCAAAAGAAATACGTAACCGACCGAAGCGGAAACGTCGTTGATGAAGTCATCGTTTCTGAAGGATCAAGAGGAATGGATTTACGCTTAAGTATCAATGCCGACTTGCAAAAGGAAGTAGAAAAGATACTAGAAGAAGAAATCCGAAATGCAAAAGCTGGGAAAGGAAATAATCTCCTTGACCGTGCCTTTGTGGTTATGATGCACCCGTATACGGGAGAAGTGTACAGTATCGCAGGAAAAATGATTAACCAGGAAAATAGAAGCGAACTACTCGACTACTCTGTTGGAGCGTTTGCGAGTCAGTATGAAATGGGATCGACAGTTAAAGGAGCAACCGTTCTTGCTGGATATCAGACCGGTGCGATTAAGCATGGTTCATACTTCTACGACTCACCCATCTATTTAGCGGGAGCAAAGCCGAAGTCATCATGGAAAAACTTCGGAAGCTTGAATGACTTAAAAGCCCTAGAAGTATCTAGTAACGTATATATGTTCCATACCGTTATGAAAATGGCGGGCGTTAATTATGTGGCTAAAGCTCCAATTTCCGTTCAACAAGAGGATTACACGAGATTAAGAAATATTTATAAGCAATTTGGTCTCGGTGTATCAACAGGAGTGGATCTTCCGAACGAAGCAACAGGGTTCCAAGGAGTTCCCGATAACCCAGGGTTACTACTCGACATGGCTATCGGTCAGTACGATACGTATACACCGCTTCAAATGGCACAATACGTTTCAGCGATTGCAAATGGCGGTATGCGTGTGAAGCCTCATCTTGTGGCAAGTGTCCATGAACCTATAAGTGAACAAGGGCTAGGGCCA
>Ga0182742_1002987_pt1 | contig 17398 bp, 16 predicted proteins | sample eDN5th37CBELigMG_FD_128880 | JGI IMG/M metagenome (GOLD analysis project Ga0182742, IMG submission 128880) | Enriched Miracle-Growth compost microbial communities from Emeryville, California, USA - eDNA 5th pass 37_C BE-Lig MG (version 2)... ...
ACCGAGCCGCAGGCGTCCGTGCGCGTCGACTTCGCCGGCGGCCAGTGGCACGTCGACGGCCAGCCCGTGCTGGCGTTCCCCGGCGCGGCCAGCTGCGCGCCGCGGCTCTCACACGGCTAGTGTCGAATCAGGACGCTAGGGGCGCGGGAGGTTGCGCAGGTTGCTCTTGGCCATCGTGAGCGCGCCCTCCGCGTCCCCGGAGAGCACGGTCCGGGTCATGGCCAGCGCGAACCCGCGCACCTGCGCGCCCGTGACCTTCGGCGGCATCGCCAGCGCGTTCGGGTCCGTCAGCACGTCGACGAGGACGGGCCCGGGCGTCGCCAGCGCCTGCGCCAGGCCGTCGCGCACGTCGCCCGGATCCTCGATGCGGATCCCGGTCATCCCGGCCGCGCGGGCGACCGCCGCGAAGTCCGGGTTCTTGAGCGCGGTCTGGTGCGGCGGGTAGCCCGCGACCAGCATCTCCAGCGCGATCATGCCCAGCGAGCCGTTGTCGAAGATGATCAGCTTGACCGGCAGGTCGTGCTGGAGCACGGTCAGCAGTTCGCCCATCAGCATCGCGAAGCCGCCGTCGCCGCAGAGCGCGATCACCTGGCGGTCGCGATCGGCGAGCTGCGCGCCGATCGCCTGCGGCAGCGCGTTCGCCATCGAGCCGTGCATGAACGAGCCGATGAAGCGCCGCTTGCCCGTGCCGTGGATCAGCCGCGCCGCCCACACGTTGCACATGCCCGTGTCGACCGTGAACACGGCGTCGTCGGCGGCCAGCTCGTCGAGCGTCGCGGCGACGTGCTCGGGGTGGATCGGGCGGCTCGTGCGCACGTCGTCCGCGTAGGCGCGGATGCGCTGCACGAGCGTGCGGTGCCGGTCGAGCATCGAGTCCAGGAACGAGCGGTCGGTCTTCTCGGCCACGCGCGGGAGCAGCGCGTCGAGCGTCTCGCCGACGTCGCCCCACACGCCGAGATCCAGCCGCGAGCGGCTGCCGAGCCGCTCGCGCCGCAGGTCGACCTGCGCGACCCGCGGCTCGCGCGGCATGAACTGCACGTACGGGAAGTCCGTGCCGAGCAGCAGCAGCAGGTCGCACTCGTGCATCGCCTCGTAGCAGGCGCCGTAGCCGAGCAGCCCGGACATGCCGACGTCGTAGGGGTTGTCGTGCTGGATCCAGTCCTTGCCGCCGAGCGCGTGCCCGACCGGCGCCTTCAACCGCTCGGCCAGCGCCATCACCTGCTCGTGCGCGCCGGCCACGCCGCTGCCGCAGAACAGCGTCACGCGCTTGGCCTCGTCGACCATCGTGACCAGCTCGTCGAGCACGCGCTCGGACGGCCGCGCCGTCGGCCGCTGGTCGAGCCGGTAGGCGTGCTCGAGGTGCTCCCCCGTGGCCTCCTCGCCGGCGATGTCGCCGGGCAGCGCGACGACCGCGACACCGTCGCGGCCGAGCGCGTGCTGGATCGCGATCTGCGTCACGCGCGGGAGCTGCTCGGCCCGCGACACCTGCGAGCAGTAGTGGCTGCAGTCGCGGAACAGGTGCGTGGGGTCGGTCTCCTGGAAGTAGTCCGTGCCGATCTCGGTGCTCGGGATGTGCGAGGCCAGCGCGATCATCGGGACCATGCTGCGGTGCGCGTCATAGAGCCCGTTGATGAGGTGCACGTGGCCGGGCCCGCAGCTGCCCGCGCAGCAGGCCAGCCGCCCCGTCAGCCGGCCGTCGGCGGCCGCCGCGAACGCGCCCGCCTCCTCGTTGCGCACGAGCACCCAGTCGATGCCGTCGTGGCGGCGGACCGCGTCGACGATCGGGTTCAGGCTGTCGCCGACGACGCCGTAGACGCGCCTGACGCCGGCGCTGAGCAGGATCTCCACGAACTGATCGGCAACGGTCCGCCTGGCCATGGGCACCTCCCGAAGTGCACTTCTCCGAACCGGGCGGAGGCTACCTACGCGCTGCCCGTGACGCGCAGCAGGGGCGCGTCGACCCGGTACTCCTCGCCCGCGGGCACCTCGAGCCACGTCCCCGCGGCCTCGCCCTCGAGCACGAAGCCGGCGGCCGGGCCGCGCAGCACGCCGACGTGCTCGCGCTCGATCCGCACGGCGTCCGTGTCCGCGAGCACGCCGTCGCCGCCCGTGACCTCGGCCTCGGAGATCGGGCGCCCGCCGTCGGCCGGCGGGTCGTGCTGGTCGTAGACGAACCTGACCCCGTCGCGCAGGCCGCGCATGTAGGTCGTGAACTCGCAGCCCGGCGCGTGCAGGTTCAGGTAGCGCAGGTCGGCGCCACTGGCGTTGCGGAAGCCGTGCACGACGCCGGGCGGGACGCGCGCGAGCGAGCCCGCGGGCACGGTGCGCTGCTCGTCCTGCGGCCCGAGCCGCACGGTCAGCTCGCCCTCGAGCACGTAGAAGAAGTCGCTGTGGCGGTGGTGGACGTGGAGGTCGGCGCCCTCCTGCCCGGGCCCGAAGCGCGAGACGGTGACGTTGACCGCCGGGTCGTCGCTGAGGATCTCGACGCGCCGCGTCGGCGAATCGCCGACGATCTCGCCCTGCCCAGGCGCGATCACTCTGGTCATCCGGCGGAGACTATCCGCCACGCGGGAGGGAACCAGGCGGTGAAGTCATCGGGCCGGTCGTCAATCCAGGCTGACAGTTCGGCGGTGTTGATGAATTTCCACGCTTCGACCTCGTCGGGGTCCGGGACCGGGTCGCCGGAGACCTCGGTCACGAACAAATGGTCAAGCTCGTTCTCCACCAGATCGACGATCTCGGCCCGGTACCGCAGAACCCCCGCGGGACGCAAGTCGCCGCACTCGAGACCCATCTCCTCGAACAGCCGCCGGCGCGCCGCATCAGGCGTGGATTCGCCCGGCCGCGGGTGCCCGCAGGCCGAGTTCGTCCACAGGCCACCCGAGTGATATTTCGAGCGTGCCCGGCGCTGCAGCAACAGCCGCCCCTGCGCGTCGAAGGCGAACACCGAGAACGCGCGGTGCAATTCGCCGCGACGGTGAACGTCCATTTTCTCGCCCTCGCCGAGCGGGGCGTCCTCCTCGTCGATCAGCACCACGTACTCGGTCACACCATTCAACCTACCGTTCAATTGTTCTTGTCCGGACGTCCCGTGGCTATCGTGCCCGCCTCAATGATTCATCCGACCTGAGGGGGGACGGAAACTTTGAGGGGTTCCAAGTTCTGGGGGCCAGTGGCCCTCGGGGTGGCGCTCGCCGCGACGGCCGCCGCGCCGGCGTCCGCTGCGAAGCCTGAGCCGCCCAAGCCGCCGGCCAAGCCGGACAAGCCCGACAAGCCCGGGAAGCCGGACAAGCCCGGCAAGCCCGATCCGAAGCCGCCGATCGAGCAGCCGGCCGGCGACATCAAGGGCGTGGAGTTGGTCCACAACCTGCCGGAGGCGCGCGCCGCCACCGCGATCAACTTCATGACCTACACCAAGAAGGGCAAGGGTCACGGGAAGGGCAACACCTACGACGTCATGCTCGTCACGGGCCGCTTCGGCCTGAAGACGTATGACCTGTCCGACCCGGCCAAGCCCAAGTTCCTCGACGAGGTCACGGCCGAGGAGCTGCGCCTGCCGGGCGACCCGCCGTACTCGGCGTCGAACCCGACGTCCACGTTCTGGCAGAACGAGGACATGGACGTCGACCCGAACCGCAAGCTTGCGCTGCTCTCGCGCGACCCGCGCGCCTACCGCGGCTCGACGACCCGCTCGCCGGGCGACCCGGACCCGAACGGCGCGACCAACATCGCCGGCGTCTACGTCGTCGACGCCAAGGACCCGGCGGATCTGAAGCTGCTCTCCTTCAAGGAGCTGCCGACGGGCCACACCACCACGTGCATCAACGACTGCCAGTGGCTGTGGACCGGCGGTCCGGCTTCGTCGACCCAGCAGGAGAACGAGCTCGGCTGGCTCGGCGGCCGCCCGATCATCGCGACCGACCTGCGCGACCCGCGCAACCCGGTCTCCTACCCGCACAAGCCCGTCGACCTGTTCCGTCAGGACGGCGTCACCGCCTACGCGCATGACGTCGACGTCGACGAGGCAGGCATCGCCTGGGTCGCCGGTCTCGGCGGCACCCGCGGCTACTACACGGACGGCGTCCACTACGACCCGATCCAGGGCAAGAAGCGCAAGGCGACCCCGGTCGACCCGATCCCGTACGCGGGCGGTGGCCTGTCGCCGGAGACGACCAGCGAGAAGTTCAACCCCGGCACGTCGGTGCTCGGGCCCAACGACGGCAACGCCGGCGGCTGGATGCACAACTCGTGGCGCCCGATCGGCAAGAACGCGCCGAAGGACAAGCGCTACAAGAACGGCGAGCTGCTGCTCGGCACCGAGGAGTGGTTCGGCGCGGGCGCGAACGCCTGCCGTGAGGAGGGCAAGTTCACGATCTCCTCGCTGAAGGGCTCCTACAACGGCGAGGGCTGGAAGTCCACGCCGGAGAAGCCGTTCCGCATGAAGGCCGTCGGCTCCTGGGCCCCGGCTGACAACGAGGGCACGGTCTACAACCTGAGCTCCTGCTCGGCGCACTACTTCGACGTCGACGGGGCGCTCGTGACCTACGCCTGGTACGGCCAGGGCACGCGCTTCCTGGACATCTCCAAGCCGGAGAAGCCGATCCAGATCGCGTACTACCGCCCCGACGGCGGCAACGTCTGGGCGTCGTACAAGCACGGCGACTACATCTACACCGCCGACTCGACGCGCGGCGTCGACGTCCTGAAGTTCAAGAAGGGCGTCAAGGCCGCCTCGGCGCGCACGAAGGAAGTCCACGCTCCGACGATGTCGAAGGCGCAGCAGAAGTTCCTGCGCTCGATCGCGAGCAAGTGGGTGCCGGATCCCGCCACCGGCGGGCTCTGCCTGCTGCCCACGGGCAAGTAGTCATCTGCCTGGCGGGGCCTCGTCACGAGGCCCCGCCACGCGGGCAGGCCGCAGCGCTCGCCCGGATGCCCCTGACGGGCATACTCTCGAAGCGATGAGCACTGTCGGCGACGGTGAGCCGCTCACCCCGCGCGAGGCCATCGCGGCCATGCGCGTGCACGCGCCCACGGAGCGCAACCCGCGGCTGGCCCGCTTCCTCGAGGCCGCCAACGCCAACGCGTCGCTGAAGGCGCGCTGGCACGCCGCGCAGGTCAACGCCGAGCGGCTCGAGATGTCAGACCACTCGTGGGTGCACCTGCAGATCGTCCTCAACCGCGCGCTGCACCTGTTCCGGATGCTGCACCGGCACGGCCTGAAGGCGGCGCTGGAGACCGACTACGGCCTCTCGCACAAGGACGCCGAGGTGGTGATCGCGGGCGCCTGCCTGCTGCACGACCTCGGGATGTCGATCCACCGCATCGACCACGAGACCTACAGCCTGCACCTGGCCGCCGACCTGCTCGGCGAGCTGCTCGAGGGCGTCTACGAGGAGCCGGACCGCACGATCATCGCGGCCGAGATCCAGCACGCGATCATCGGCCACCGCAAGGGCGGGCGGCCGCTCACGCTGGAGGCCGGCATCGTGCGCGTCGCGGACGCGCTCGACATGGAGCACGGCCGTTCGCGCGTGTCGTTCGAGCAGCACCTGGCGAACATCCACTCGCTCTCGGCGGCCGCGATCGACGAGGTCAAGATCATCCCGGGCGAGCAGCGCGCGGTGCGCGTCGAGGTGCTGATGAACAACTCGGCCGGGGTCTTCCAGGTCGACGAGCTGCTCGGGTCCAAGCTGCGCGGCTCCGGGCTCGAGGACCACATCGAGGTCGTCGCCCGCATCGACGCCGAGCACGAGAAGCGGCTGCTGCGCGTCTACCAGATCTAGGGGGGTTGCCAATTCGGCAACGATCCTTGCCAAGCTGCGGTTGCGCGTGCAACCGTCGTGGGCATGGATACGACTTGGGACTGTATCGTCGTCGGCGCCGGTGCGGCCGGGCTGAGTGCCGCGCTCGTGCTCGGACGCGCCCGCCGGCGCACGCTGGTGATCGACGCCGGCGGCCAGAGCAACCGCGCGGCCGACGGCATCGGCGGCCTGCTGGGCAACGACCGCACGCCGCCGGACTCCTTCTACGCGCACGGCCGCGGTGAGCTCGCCGCCTACCCGACGGTCGAGCTGCGCGCGGGGACCGTCGCCGCGGCACGCCGCTCGGATCCGGGCTTCGTCGTCGAGCTCGCCGACGGCTCGGTCGAGGTCGCGCGGCGGATGCTGCTGGCGACCGGTATGGACTACCGCCGGCCGTCGCTGCCGGGCGTCGAGGAGCGCTGGGGGCGCTCGGTCTTCCACTGCCCGTTCTGCCACGGCTGGGAGGTCCGCGACCAGCCGCTGGCGGTGCTCGGCGGCGGGCCGCACGGCGTGCACCGCGCGCTGCTGCTGCGCGCGTGGAGCGACGACGTGACGCTGCTCACGTCGGGGGAGGCGCTCGCGGACGAGGAGCGCGAGCGGGTCGTGGCCGCGGGCGTGCCGATCGACGAGCGCGAGGTCGTCGCGCTCGAGGGGCCGGGGGAGGAGCTGGAGGCGGTCGTGTTCGCCGACGGCACGCGGCGCGCGTGCCGCGGGCTGCTGGTGCCGGTGACGTTGCACCAGCGGTCGGGCCTGGCGGCGCAGCTCGGCGCCGAGACGGCCGAGCGCGGGCCGGTCGTCGCCGACGCGCTCGCGGTCGACGCGAGCTACCGCACGAGCGTCCCGGGCCTGTTCGCCGCGGGCGACGTCAGCGCGCAGATGCAGTCGGTGGCGCTGGCGGTCGCGTCGGGCCACATGGCGGGCGCGATGGTCGTCGCCGACCTCGTGGTCTAGCCGAGCCGCGCGCGCATCCCGGCGGCGGCGCGGTCGATCGCCGCCGGGTCGTGGAAGAGCTGGTAGTGGCGGTTGGCGGCGGTGCCGAGCGCGTCGAGCTCGAACGCCAGCTGGGCCGGGTCGGCCTGCGCGTCCAGCTCGCCCGCCTCCTGCGCCTGGCGCAGCTCGCGCTCGAGGAAGGCGACGAACTGCTGCAGCTGCTCGATGATCAGCGCGCGCACCGGGCTGTCGGGGCGGCTGTCGAACTCGGACTGGGCCGAGCAGAAGAAGCAGCCACCGCGGAAGACCTCGCCGCGGAGGTAGCCCAGCCAGTCGTCGAGCAGCGCCTCGACGCGGGCGCGGCCGCGGGGGAGCTCGCGCGACGGGCGCACGACGTGCTCGACGAAGCGGCGGCGGGCGGCTTCGATCGTCGCCAGCTGCAGCTCCTCCTTGGAGCCGAAGTGGGCGAACAGGCCGCTCTTGCTCATCCCGAGCTCGGACGCGAGCCGGCCGATCGTGAGCCCTTCCAGGCCCTCGACCGAGGCCAGGTCGGCGGCCGTCTGCAGGATCGACTCGCGCGTCGCGTGGCCGCGCCGGCGGCGGCCGTCGGCCTGCTCGGCGGGCGCGGGCGGGGTGGTGGCGGCGAGCGTCTCGAGGTCACTCACGATGCAGAAAAAGTAGCACGAACGTTCGGACATCTGATACAAAAGCACGATCGATCGTGCTTTTTTCTCGACGAAGGGTGGCCGATGACGGCGATCGCAGTTGAAAGGCGGACCTCGAACGTGCTCGTCGTGGCCGCCGGCGCGACCTTCCTCGCGCTGCTGGACACGACCGTGGCGAACCTCGCGGTGGCCGAGGTGGCCGCGGACTTCGGGGCGTCGACGAGCGCCGCGACCTGGATGATCACCATCTACGCGGTGACGTTCTCGGCCTTCCTCGCGCCCGCGGGGCGGCTCGCGGACCTCGTGGGGCGAAGAACGCTGCTTCTCGCCGGGGTCTCGTTGTTCACCCTGTTCAGCCTCGCGTGCGCGGTCGCGCCGTCGCTGGAGACCTTGTTCGTCGCGCGTGCGCTGCAGGGGGCCGGCGCGGCGGCGATGATCCCGGCCTCGCTGGCGGTCGTGCTCGCCGACACCGCGCCGGAGCGGCGGGCCGCCGCGATCGGCGCCTGGAGCGCCGCGGGCGCGTTCGCCGCGGCAGTCGGGCCGGCGCTCGGCGGCGTGCTCGTCGACGGCAGCGGCTGGCGTGCGCTGTTCGTCATCAACCTCCCGGTCGGGCTGGCGATCCTGGCCGGCGCGCGGGTGATCCCGCGCGGCGCCGCGGGCGGGCGCGTGCCCGACGTCCTCGGCACGCTGCTGCTCGGCGCCGGCATCGGCGCCGCGGCGCTCGGCATCGCGCAGGGGGAGGACTGGGGCTGGGGCGACCCGCGCACGCTCGCGGCGCTGGCCGGCGCCGTGGTCGCCACGGGCGCGGCGCTGCGCCGCTCGTTCACGCACGCCACACCCGCGCTCGAGACCGGCCTGTGGCGCTCGCGCCGGTTCGCGTCCGCGAACGTCGCCTCGCTGCTGTACGGCGCGGCGCTGTTCCCGTGGCTGCTGGTGGGCGTGCTGTTCCTGGTGACGGTCTGGGGCTACTCGGCGCTCGAGGCCGGGCTGGCGATGACCCCGGGCGCGGTCGTCGCCGCGGGCGTGGCGCTGGCCGCGTCCCGGCGCAACCCGCGCCCCGCGGTGATCGGCGGCGCGCTCGTGCTCGCTCTGGCGGGCGCGATCTGCGTCGCCGCGCTGCCGGCGGACCCGAGCTTCCTGACCTTCTGGTTGCCCGTCGGGGTCCTGATCGGCGCCGGCACGGGCGCGATCGCCACCGGCATCTCCACCGCCGCCGCGCTGTCCGTCCCGCCCGAGCGCTTCGCCGCCGCCGTCGGCCTCAACCAGACCGCCCGGCTGCTCGGCGGCGCGCTCGGCGTCGCCGCGCTCGCGGCGCTGGTCGGCACGGACGTCGCGTCCTTCAAGGACGTCTACCTGTTCTGCACGCTCGCGACGCTCGGCGTCGCCGTGCTCGGGCGGCGCCTGTGATCACGCCACGCGAGTGTCGAGTTGCTTACCTCAGCGGTGGGTTTCTCGACACTCGCGTGGCGGCTAGCGGAGCGTGAACGCGGAGACCAGCCGCGAGAGCTCGCTCGCGGTGTCGGCCAGCGCGACGGCCGAGCCGGCCATCTCGGTGGCGGCCGAGGAGGTCTCCTGGGCGGTCGCGGTGACCTGCTCGCTCGCCGCGGAGGTGACCTCGGCGACCGAGGTCACCTCGCCCATGTCCTCCTCGACGCGGCCGATGCGCTCGGCGATCGCGGCGATGCCGGAGGCGATCGCCTCGACGCGGGCGGCCATGTCGTCGATGCTGGAGCCGATCGCCGCGAACGCGTCGCGGGCGCCGTCGACGCCGGCGGCGCCGGCGGCGGTGCGCTCGGCCGCGGCCTCGATGACCGCGGCGGTCTCGGCGGTCGCGGCCTGCATGTCGCGGATCATCTCGCCGATGCGGGTGGCGGCGTCGTCGGCGTCCTCGGCCAGGCGCCGCACCTCCTCCGCGACGACGGCGAAGCCCTTGCCGCTCTCGCCGGCGCGGGCGGCCTCGATCGCGGCGTTGAGCGCGAGCAGGTTCGTCTGCTCGGCGATCCCGGAGATCGTCTCGGCGATGCCGCCGATCGCGTCGGAGGAGGCGCTGAGGCCGCGGATCGTCTCGGCCGCGCCCGCGGAGGACTCCTCGACGGCGCGCATCGCCGCGAACACCTCGTTGACGGCGAGCCCGCCGGTGCGGGCGGCCTCGCGGGCGCGCTGAGCGGCGGCGACGGTCTCCTGCACGTCGGCCACGCCCTGCTGGGTGGCGGCGGCGACGTCGTCGGCGGTGGCCCGCACGGAGCTCGTGCGGTGGACCTGGGTCTCGGCGCCGCGGGCGACGTCCGCGACCGCCTCGGCGATCTCGGCCACCGCGCGGCCGGCCTGCTCGGACGAGGCGGCCATGTCGCGCGAGGTGCCCGACACCTGCTCGGCGCCCGTCGCGACGCGGCCGATTGCCTCGGCCAGCGCGGCGCGGGTCGCGTTGTAGGCCTCGACGGAGGCGACGGTGTCGTCGCGCACCTCGTTGACGGCGCGCGCGACCGCGCCGAGCTCGTCGCGGTCGATGTCGGTGATCGGCTCGGTCGCGGGCGCGATCTCGACCGTCAGGTCGCGCCGGGCGATCGCCTCCAGGCCCGAGCGCAGCGCGGCGGTGTCACGCGTGCGCAGCGACGCCAGCCGGCCGGAGATCCGCGCGACGGAGCGCCGCACCGACGCGTAGAAGCCGAGGAACAGGTACAGCGCCGCCACCAGCGCCACCACGAACAGGAGCACGAGCCGCGTGCGCGACGCGGTCAGCCGGTCGACGCGCACCTTCAGCAGCGCGTCGAGCGCCGGCGAGACCTTGTCCTCGAGCGCGCCGACGTTGGCCGTCGTCGGCTCCTTCACGAGCGCCGCCAGCCCGGGGGAGAGCTCGCCCTCGAGCGTCTCGCGCGCGGTCTTGGCGAACGACGTCGCCAGCCCGGTCTCGAGCCCGTCGAGCGTGGCCGCGAGCGCGTCCTTCGCCGACGCCAGCGCCACGCGCTGCTCCAGCGTCCCGCCCGCCGCGACGATCCGCTCGAGGTCCGCGACGCGCCCGGCCTGCACGGCGGCCGCCGGGAGCTTCGTGATCAGCGCGTCCATCAGGTAGTAGGTGTCGAGATCCGGGTCCAGGATCAGGTTCGACCCGTTCGCGACCTGCACGATCAGCCCGAGCGCCCCGTCCACCGCCGGCTCCCAGGCGTCGAACGCCTCCTGCGGTGACGAGAACGATCCTTTCCGGAGCCCGTCGATCGTGCCCTTCAGCTCGTTCCAGAGCGCGGTCGTCTCGAGCTCCGTGCCCGTCTCGGCCTCGGCGCGCTCGACGGCCGCGAGCGCCGCGTCGAGCCGCTCGGCGGGCACGGGCTCGCCGCGGACGGCGAGGCTGCGCGCGTCCGCGAGCGCGAACGCCAGGTCCTCGGCGGGCGCGAGATAGACCATCCCGACGCGTTCCTTGGCCGAGAAGGCGATCTGCCCGCTCTGTTGTGTCCAATACCCGCGCAGGGCCAGCCCCGCCGGCAGCAGCAGGACCAGTCCGATCAGCGCGAACTTCCAAGCGTACGGCAGTCGTGACATGAGGGCGCCGGCCGGCGCCAGTGCGCGTGTGAGCATGGGTGCCCGGGTTATCGGCCCGGGCGCCTCGAAGGTTGAACCGCGTCACAAACGCGCGTCGAACTGCGCCTTGTCGGCGTACATGCGCTCGTCCGCGAGCGCCAGCGCGCGGCTCGGATCGGCCGCCTCGACGGGGATCAGGGCGAGCCCGTGCGCGCACGCGATCCGGTAGCCGTCGCCCTCGTCGGAGAGCGCGGACGCGGCCAGCGTCGCCAGCGCCGGCGCCGCGGTGGGCTCGACGGGCGCCAGCACGCAGAACTCGTCGCCGCCCATCCGGTACGCGTCGCCGAAGGGGTCGACGGTCGTGGCCAGGCGCCGGCCGAGCCGCGCCAGCAGCGCGTCGCCGGCCGGATGGCCGAACCGGTCGTTGAACTGCTTGAAGCCGTTGAGGTCGAAGATCGCCAGCATCCGCGGCTCGTCGTCCACGCGCTCCAGCGCGTCCATCAGCGCGCGCCGGTTGCCCAGGCCCGTGAGCGCGTCGGTCAGCGCCTCGCGCTGCGTGACCGCCAGCAGCCGCTGGTTCTCCTCGGCGAACCGCTCCGCCGCCCGGCGGGCCTTCGCCACCCGCGCGTAGAACCACGCGAACGCGGTGAACAGGACGAGGATCAGCACCGTCACCTGCAGCCGCGAGCTCGACAGCGCCCGCACGGACTCCTCGTGGTAGCGCCCGGCGACGCGCAGCAGCGCCGCGTCGGCGGCGGCCAGCTCGTGCGCGGCCGTGCTCGACGGCTTGACCGCGTCGTCGCCCGTCCCGCCGGCCGCGACGATGTCGAAGATCTCCCACAGCGCCGCCAGCCCGCGCTCGAGCGGCGCCGTGACCGGCCCGGCGTCGACGCGCTCCAGCGCGGCCTTGACGCGCCGCTCGGCGGCGGCCAGCTCCTGCCGCACCTGCTCGGGGTCGTCGCCCTCCGTGGCCGACGCGCCCCACGGCACGTCGCGGATGTGGGCGAGATCGAGCCGCAGCGTCGTCAGCTGCAGCTCGGCGTCGCGGCTCGCGATCGCCTCGCCGTGCAGGCGCCCGGCAGCGAGCACCGCCACGCCGACCGCGAGCAGCGCGCACACGAGCACCGCAGCGGTACCCAGCCTGCGGGAGACCATGACCATACGTCAGAAGTGATCGGCCGCCGCTGAGTGATCTTCAGGCGGGGCGGACCGCGGGATGGCTCGGCCGCCAGCCAGCTGGCGAGCCATCCCGCGGTGACCCTGCGCACCCGGCGGAGCCTTGCCTCGACGCCTGGATGCGGTCCGCCCCTCCTCGCCAATCGACGTTAACGTCGACCTTGACCAGTCCAGTCGTGTTCATCCGGGTGAACCGTCAGATGTCGAGCACCTGGCGCGCGGCCGCGGCGATCTTCTCGTCGTTCGGCAGCGCCGCCTGCTCGAGGTTCTTCGCGTATGGCAGCGGCACCTCGGCGGCGCCCACGCGGCCGACGGGCGCGTCCAGGTAGTCGAAGCACGCGAAGCCGATCCGGGCCGCGAGCTCGGCGCTGACGCCGTAGGTCGCCCAGCCCTCCTCCACGCACAGCGCGCGGTTGGTCTTGCGGACGGACTCGGCGACGGCCTCGAAGTCCAGCGGGCGCAGCGAGCGCAGGTCGATCACCTCGGCGGAGACGTCGTGCTCCTCCGCGAGCGCGTCGGCCACGCGCAGCGCGCGCACGACCGCGTAGGAGTGCGCGACGAACGTGATGTCGGTGCCCTCGCGGGCCACCCGCGCGCGGCCGATCGGGGTGACGTCGTCGTCCTCGTCGACCTCGCCCTTGATGTTGTAGAGCGGGAAGCTCTCGAGGAACATCACCGGGTCGTCGTCGCGGATCGCGGCCTTGAGCAGGCCGCGCGCGTCCGCGGGCGTGGCCGGGGCGAGGACCTTCAGGCCCGGCACGTGCGCGAACCAGGCGTCGAAGCTCTGCGAGTGCTGGGCGGTCAGTTGGCTGCCGCCGCCGCCCGGCATCCGCACGACCAGCGGGCAGCCCGCCTCGCCGCCGAACATGTAGCGGATCTTGGCCGCGTTGTTGACGATCTGGTCGAACGCCAGCAGGCTGAAGTTGACGGTCATGATCTCCACGACGGGCCGTCCGCCGGCCATCGCGGCGCCGATCGCCGCGCCCGTGAAGCCCTCCTCGGAGATCGGCGTGTCGCGCACGCGCTCCGCGCCGAACTCCTCCATCAGGCCGGCGGTCACGCGGTAGGAGCCCTCGAAGAGCCCGACCTCCTCGCCGAGGATGGTCACGCGGTCATCGCGGGCCATCTCCTCGCGCAGCGCCATGCGCAGCGCCTCGCGGACGGTCATCGTCTCGCTCACAGCTCGCCCTCCCCGAACGGCGCGCCGGCGGCCATGCGCGCGACCTGCTCACCCGAGTCCGGGTCGCCGTAGACGTGCTCGCCGAGGCTCGCGACGTCGGGCTCGGCGCTGGCGTCGGCGAACTCGACGGCCTCCTTGACGCGCTGCTTGGCCTGCTCGCGCAGCTCGGCGACCTCGTCCTCGCCCAGCCCCAGCTGCTCCGCCGCGCGCTCGATCGGGTCCCGGCGCTGGTGCTCTTCGACCTCCTCCTTGGAGCGGTAGCTCCAGCCCGCGTCGGCCACGGAGTGCCCGCGGTAGCGGTACGTGACGGCCTCCAGCACGGACGGCTCGTACTCGTCGCGGGCGCGCGCGAGCAGCTCGCGCGTGCACTCGACGACGGCGACGAGGTCGTCGCCGTCGACCTTCTCGCCGCGCATCCGGTACGCGCACGCGCGCTTGTGCAGGTCGGGCTCGGCCGAGGCGCGCTCGACCGAGGTGCCCATCCCGTAGCGGTTGTTGACCACGAGGAAGACGACGGGCAGCTTCCACAGCGCGGCGAGGTTGAGCGACTCGTGCCACGCGCCCGTGTTCACGGCGCCGTCGCCGAGCTCGCACAGCACCGCGCGCGGCTCCTCGCGGCGCGCCAGCTCGAGCGCGACCCCGGTGGCGACCGGCAGGTGGCCGCCGACGATGCCCCAGCCGCCGAGGAAGCCGCGCTCGACGTCGAGCAGGTGCATCGAGCCGCCGCGGCCGTGCGCGCAGCCGTCGACGCGGCCGAACAGCTCGGCCATCACCGCCCCGGGCTCGACCCCGCGCGCGAGCGCGAGCCCGTGGACCCGGTAGGCCGCCACCAGCACGTCGTCGTCGCGCATCGCGCCCACGGCCCCGACGTGCGTCGCCTCCTGGCCCGTGGCCAGATGGCAGTAGCCGCCGATCTTGGCCTTCTTGTACTGGCGCTCCGCCTCGGGCTCGAAGGCCCGGACCAGGAGCATCAGCTCGAACAGCCGTCGCAGCTCGGTCTCGTCCGCCATGGGAACCCCAGTACCCAGGGTGGTCGCGGACGTCACGTGGCGGGCGGCCCGGAGCGCAGGACGACCGTCGTCTCGGTGTCGATCGCGCCCAGGCGGTTGCGCAGCGTGCGCAGCAGCGCGTCGAGCTCGGCGGTGTCCACGCACGCCACGCGCAGCTGGTAGTCCGGCTCGCCGCTGAGGTGCAGGACCTCGGTCACGGGCTCGAGCCGCGCCGCGGCGATCGCGAACTGGTCGGAGTCCGTGCCCTTCGCCAGGGTGACGCCGACCAGCGCCTCGAGCCGGCGCCCGCCGGCCGCGGGGTCCACGAGCGCGGCGAAGCCCGTGATCACGCCGGCGCGGCGCAGCCGGCGCACGCGGTCGGCGGCCGCGTTGGCGCTCAGGCCGACGGCGGCGCCGAGATCGCGCCACGAGAGGCGCCCGTCTTCACGGAGCAGCCTGAGGATCTCGCTGTCGATCGGGTCCAGAGCCACGTTTGTCGCGGTCGCGGGCCGGGATGGCTTGCGGACCACGCAGTCTGGTCGATATCCCGGCGGCATGCACGCGCTCGCCATCGGCTTCGGCCTCGGGTTCCTGGTCGCGCTCCAGCTCGGGCCGATGTCGCTGTTCCTGATCCGCTCGACCCTGCGCAGCGGGCTGGCCGTCGGGTTGGCGATCGGCGGCGGGATCGCGCTCGTGGACGCACTCTACGCGGCCCTGGGGGCGTTCGGGGCGGCGTCGCTGCTCTCGATCGACGCGCTGCGGACGGCGTTCGCGCTGCTCGGCGCCGCGGTGCTGCTCGCGCTGGGCGCGCGCACGCTGCGCGACGCGTTCCGCTCCCGGGACGCGGCGCCGGGCCGGGCCGAGGCCGCCTCGCCGCGGCGCGCGTTCGCGACCGCGGTCGCGGCGACGGCGTCGAACCCGGCCACGATCGCGTCCTGGGCGGCGATCTTCGCCGCGGCGAGCGGCACGCGCGCCGGCTCGCCGGCGCTGCAGATCCTCGGCGTGGGGCTGGGCAGCCTGTGCTGGGTCGTGCTGCTGGCGGCGGGCACGGCGAGCGCGCGGCGGTCCGTCGGCGCCCGCGGGATGCGGATCGCCGACGCGATCGCCGGCACCGGCCTGGTGGCGTTCGGCTGTGCCCTGGCCGTCGTCTCCTAGCCGGAAACGCTCGTTCTCCGGGGGTAGAGCTCGGCCAGCAGCCCGGCGCTGCGGGCGTCCATGGGCACGAAGGTCTCGATCGCGAGGTTGGCGGCGGTGACGTCGAGCGGGGCGCCGAGGGTCGCGATCACCGTGAACAGCTCGATCTCGCCGAGCCGCGTCTGCAGCTTGAGCGAGACCACCGGCTGGGTGGCCGCGGCCGAGGGCGGCTCGGCGGGGAGGTAGGCCTCCAGCTCGCCGACGAGCTGCGCCAGCGCGGGGTCGGCGTCCTCACGGCTGCGGCGCTTGAGGCGGTGGATCAGGGGCGCGTTGCAGGCCGCGGTCATCGATGAGATCCGCGGCAGGCCGCCCGGGTGGACGCCGAGGCGCAGCAGGTTGACCGGCGGCGCGAGCAGCTCGGGGTCGACGCCGTCCCACAACAGCTCGGCGGGGCGGTTGGCCTCGATCAGGTTCCACAGGCCGTCGACGATCAGGGCCGGGTTCGGCTCGTGCGCTTCCAGCAGCCGGGAGAGCGACTCGCGCAGCGGGCGCAGCACGTCTCCGTCGTAGGGCTGCTCGAGGTACGGCGGGGCGTACCCGCCGGCCAGCAGCAGCCGGTTGCGCTCGGCGATCGGCAGGTCGAGCTGCTGGGCGAGGTGCAGCAGCAGCTGGCGGCTCGGGCTGGCGCGGCCCGTCTCGACGAAGCTCAGGTGCTTGGTCGAGACGTTCGCGTCCAGCGACAGCTCGAGCTGGCTGAGGCCGCGCCGCGTGCGCCAGAAGCGGATCAGCTCCCCGGCGGTACGCGGCTCGGTCTCGGTCGCCACCCGCTTGACGGTACCGCCCTAGGCTGAACTGACTCCGGGATGTGCCGACAGGGTCGGTTCATTTCGGCTCCATCTTGCGGGCACCGTAGACGAGCTCGGCGGGGCGTCGTCCGGCTGTGATGCGTCCGTGGTGTTCGCGGTTGTGGTTGTAGTCGTGCAGGTAGTGGTCAAGGTCGCGGCGCAGGCCCTTGAAGCGCAGGTAGAGGTAGCGCGCGAAGGCCGGTCGCCAGCACTCCTCGAGGATCGTGCGGTGTAGGCGTTCGACGTGGCCGTTGGTCTGTGGGCGTCCCGAGCGGATCTGGCTGTGGCGGGTGCCGGCCGGGAGCCGCTCGGCGAACGCGCGGCGGCCGAACTCGTTGCCGTTGTCGGAGAGCACGCGCTCCAGGCGCCAGCCCGCGCGGGCGAGCTCTGCGGCGACGCGGCGCGCCAGCCGGGAGGTCTGTTCGACGCTCGGGCCGGCCGGTCCGGTCACCACCAGATCGGCCCAGGCGTAGCTTGAGTAGGTGTCGATCGCGGTGATCTGCCAGACCGGCCCAGGAGTGCCCTTCAGGCGCCCCACGAAGAAGCAGTCGATGCCGACCAGCTCGCCTGGCCTGCTGGTCTGGATATGCGGCTCCGGCGGCGCGGCTCGCGGTGGCTCAAACGGCGCGCGATAGCCGGCCACCAAGGCCAGGCGCCGAGCGCGGGTGTTGAGCCCATGCCGGACCAGCGTCTTATAGACCCCGTTCGGGCTCACGCGCAGGCCGCCCCACTCCGGGCGCGCGAGCCGGGAAGCGACCCGTCGTGGGCCCAGACCCGGGTGGCCCAGCGAGCATGCCACGATCCGCTGCTCGACCAGCAACGACAGCTGATTGGGCATCAACGGCCGCCGCCGTTGACGAGGCCGCAGCATCTCCAGGCCTTGGCGCTCGACCTGCGCCTTCCAGCGGTAATAGGTCGAGCGATGCACGCCCATCAACCGGCACGCCTCAGAAACCCCGCGCTCACCCGCGAGCGCGAACAACTGCAGGCGATAGCCGAACAGCACGTCATCCTTCGTCATGCGACACAGCTCCCTTCGCTTGGCGGTGAAAGGAGCCTGAGCCGCGACCCGGACGGCCCCGACACGCTCGGGGTCGTCCGCGTTCTGGGCCAAGCACACACTCCCAGACAGAAAGAACTGTCGGGAGAACCTGGAGTCAGTTCA